>OHBE01000042.1_pt1 | contig 122372 bp, 108 predicted proteins | sample 1577231 | NCBI WGS metagenome assembly OHBE01 (sample SAMEA3541506, study PRJEB24748) | human gut metagenome | biome: human gut; feature: human-associated habitat; material: faeces | place: China | collected 2012 | reverse complement strand
AATTTTTTGTTGTATATTTTTTATGATTTGTGTCTAAAATTTGTTGACTAGTGCAAAACTTAAGGCAAGGAAGCGGAAAACAAGCTTACCTGCACAGATAATTTGCAAAGATTGTCTAACAATTAGTTTATCACAAATCAAAGTATTAGTGAATAGTTTTTTACTACAGATAAGGATAAGATAAATATTTTACAATTTCTTGGCTGATAAGTGTACAGCTGTTTTATTCAAAGTCCTGTTAATATTAAGCGGGATTTGATAAAATATAATTGTTAATTTTTTAGTGATACAAAAGGAGGTTGTATTATGGGTTTAATTAAAGCGGCAATGGGCGCTGTAGGCGGCGTACTGGGCGACCAATGGAAAGAGTTTTTCTATTGCGAAAGCATGCCTCCCGAGGTTCTGGTAACCAAGGGTATGAAGCGTACGTCCAGCCAAGGACGCAGCTCCAACACTTCTGCAGAAGACAACATCATCAGTAATGGCAGCGTTGTTGCTGTCAACGAAGGTCAGTGCATGATTATCGTTGAGCAGGGCAAGGTTGTAGATATGTGCAACGAGCCCGGCGAATATGTATACGATACTTCTACTGAACCGTCTATCTTTACCGGCGATCTGAAGGATAATGTAAAGGCAATTTTCGGTCAGATCGGTAAACGTTTTACCTTCGGCGGTGACCCCGGCAAGGATCAGCGCGTTTATTACTTCAATATGAAGGAAATTTACGGCAACAAGTTTGGCACCGCTCAGCCGATTCCTGTACGCCTGATTGACAACAACTTAGGCATTGATTGGGAAGTTGGTATCCGTTGCTTCGGTGAATATAGCTATAAGATTACTAATCCGCTGCTGTTCTACACCAATGTATGCTCCAACATCACTGACGAATATCGTCGTGACCAGATTGATAGCCAGATGAAGAGCGAGCTCATGATGAGCCTGGGCGTTGCCCTCGGTACGCTCACGGAAAACGGTATGCGTTACAGCGCACTGCCGCGTCATGGCAAAGAAATCGCTAACGCTTTGAACGAAGATTTGAGCGACCAATGGCGTGACCGCCGTGGTGTAGAGGTTTATTCCTTCGCACTGGCAAGCGTAACCATGTCTGAGGAAGATGCTCAACGTCTGAAAGATATCCAGATGCTCAGCAATCCGAACCGTGCAGCAGCAGCTATGGCTGGTGCTACTGCAGACGCTATGCGTATTGCAGCTGGCAATGAAGGCGGCATGGGTGCAATGGGCGGTTTTGTTGGCATGAATATGGCCGGAATGGCCGGTGGCGCAAATGTGGCTGGCTTGTTTGCCCAAGGACAACAGCAGCAGATGTATGCTCAACAGAATCCTTACGGCCAACAGCCTCCTTACGGACAACCGCCTTATCCGCAACAGCCGCAACCTCCTACTCCGCCGCCGGCCGCCCCTGCCGCCCCTGCGGCAGCAGCACCGGCAGCAGATGCCTGGACCTGCAGCTGTGGCACTACCAATACCGGCAAGTTCTGCGCTAACTGCGGCAGCAAGAAGCCGGAAGACAAACCGGCAGAGGATGGCTGGACCTGCAGCTGCGGCGCTGTAAACAAAGGCAAGTTCTGCGCTGAATGCGGCAGCAAGAAGCCTGAGGGAGCACCGCTGTTCAAGTGCGATAAGTGTGGCTGGGAGCCGCCAAATCCGCACCATCCGCCTAAGTTCTGCCCTGAGTGCGGCGATATTTTCGACGATAACGACAAACAATAACCTCATATATTAACAGCTTGTGTCAGATGCGAATGCAAGCATGAAGTATGCTCCTATGCTGCCCCCTTCCGCCTCACTGTGTTCGGCACCTTCCCCAAGGGGAAGGCTAGAAGGTTAGCAAAAAACAATGGGTGAATCGAAAGCCTTAGTGAGCAATTAATATATCGTGTAAGGAATAGCAATTTTAGCAAATAAGTGTCCGGAACCATAGAAGCGAGGGTACGTAACATACTGTTACTATCTGACAAATTTTACCGAAGCTTCGTCCTGGTTCCACACGAAATTTGCGTTGTGCCCTTTGGGTACTGGAAAATTGCTTCTGACTGGAACGGTATTTAATTGCGATGCACAACTCCCTTTCGCCTCACTGAGGGGAAGGCAAGATGTTGAAATAGGTGGTTGAAGGGGGAGCGGGAGCAAGCAAAATTGCATAACTATATTTTAACGAGGTGATATTATGGCTGAAACCTCTGTAGGCTATAAGTGCCCTAACTGCAGCGCGCCACTGACATTTTTGCCGGGCCACGACAAGGTGACCTGCGAATACTGCGGTACCGAGCTGGAAGTTAAGACTATAGAAGAAATGTATGCCGCTAAGGAAGCCGCTGCTGCCAAAGCACAGGCTGCCAAGGAGGCTAAGTGGGATACCTCTGCTGCCGGCAGTGAGTGGGAAGCTGAAGAAGCCGAGCAAATGAAGGCTTTTACCTGCTCCAGCTGCGGTGCGCAGATTGTGAGCGACGGCAACACCATGGCAACAGAATGCTGCTACTGCGGCAGTCCGACTATGCTGCCGAGCCGCTTCGAAGGTATGCTGAAGCCGGACTTCATCATTCCCTTCAAAAAAACCAAGGAGGAAGCGGTTGCTGCCCTCAAGGAATTCTACAAGGGAAGAAAATTGCTGCCTAACTCCTTTACGGCTAACAACCGTGTGGAGGATATCCAGGCCATGTACGTACCGTTCTGGCTGTTTGACTCCAAGGTTAGCGCCAGCGGCAGCTATCAAGGTGCCAGCGACAGTGTTGTTGAAACCGATGACGAGATTATTACTACTACCGTTGTGTATAACTGCGAACGTGAAGGCACAATGTCCTTTGACCGCATACCTGTAGATGGCAGTGAGAAGATGGACGATACCTTTATGGAAAGCATCGAACCGTTTGATTACAGCGAAATGGTTCCCTTCAGCACTGCTTATCTGACAGGCTTTTTGGCAGATAAGTATGATGTAGATGCCGAGGCTGCTGTAACACGTGCTGATGCGCGCATTGTCAAAAGTGCCGAGGGCTGCCTGGCAGACAGCGTTACCGGCTATACCCGTGTAACCAGCAATGGTGACTGCGCAGTTATCAAGGATGAAAATGCCGTGCATTATGCTATGGTGCCGGTATGGATTCTGTCCACACGCTTTGAGGGTAAGCCCTATACCTTTATGATGAACGGTCAAACGGGTAAGGTTGTCGGCAGTCTGCCGATTGACTACGGTAAGCTGCGTAATTACACTGCTCTGACCTTTATTATTGTAACAATTATCAGCTACTTCATTGTGAAGTTCATTTTATAAGGAGGTGCCGGAATGAGAAAGTTATTTGCAATCTTAACCATGCTGGCAGCCCTTATGTTAGCCAGTGTAACAGCCTTTGCTGCGCCCAGCCTGGTGGATAACGCCAAGGTTCTTACGCCGCAGCAGCGTCAGGAGGTTCTGGCAGAGCTGCACAAGCAGGAGCAGGCGCATAATGTGCGTATTGCTGTTGTAACTATGAAGACAATCGGCGGTGCCGTTCCCAGCGAATATGCCAATAAGCTGCTCGATGACGTTTACAATGATGGTCAAAAGGGCAATATGGTATTGCTGCAGGTTACCAACACCCGTAAATGGTACATTGCTACCGATAAACAGCTGAAGCAGGTTATCGTTGGCAATGAAGGCATTGAGTATATGAGCAAGCCGATGGTTGCTCAGTTCAAGAAAAATGATTATGCTCAGGGCTACATCACCTATGCTCAAAAAGCAGGCGAGCTCCTTGAATATTACGAAAAGGAAGGCGAGCCGTGGGATCCTAATGCAGGCTTCAGCTGGTTTGCTTTGATTATTGCTGCCGGTATCGGCGGTGCTGCAGCCTATGGCTGGCGTTCTCTGCTGATTAGCGGTATGAGCAACGTGCGTGAGGCTGTTGAAGCAAATGCCTACTTGGATAAGCAAACCTTTGCGCTGACGCACAGCAATGATACTTATCTGTACACCAACGTTTCTGCTGTTCCGAAGTCTAAGTCCAACGGCGGCAGCAGTGACGATGGTTCTGTAAGCGAAAGCTCTTCTGATGATAATCATGGCGGCGGCGGTGGCAGCTATTGATATTATAATGAGCTGATACTTTTTGCGGCTGCGATTGTTTATCGCGGCCGCTTTTTTAGCAGGAGGTTATTATGCGCAGAACGACTATCAATTCAGGCTTTTTCATCTGCTTTATTGCCAACCTGATAGTGAACTGGGAATGGGGGTTTATTGCGGTGCTGCTCTGGGGCTTTAGCTACTGGTTCAATCTTTCGTGGTACCCTGCGGCGGCTATGGCTGTTTTGTGGCTCCTGATGGGCTTTTCTCTGACCTGGATGATTATCTGGGGCTCGTCGGCGCGTGATAATTACCGTCCCAATCAGCAGCTGAAGAATATCAATCCTTATTCGTCCAAGAATGAGGATGTACTGCCTAAGAACAATAAAGCAAATTAGCTTTGCAGCCTGTCTGACGATGCATGCTGCAACTAAAAACGCCGCGGCTGCAGCAGGTCTTTGACCTGCTGCGTAAGCCGCGGCGTTTTGCTGTGCGTAGATAATTTTGTTTGCTGCTAAGATGGTAGCCTTTTTATTTTTTCAAGCTTTGGTAAATAGCGTCTAGGTTTTCTTCCATGCGGGTAAGATAGGTTTTCTCGCCGTTGCTGCATTCGATAGTATATATCTCCTGCGTAGTGGCACCCACCTCGCGCGCCAGTGTTTCCGATGTTTTAGGGCTTACCGCTTCTTCTACAAAGATGGTTTTTACGTTATGCTCCTTGCAGTAGGCTGTCAGCTTGGCCAGGTTTTGCGCACTCGGCTCACCGCTGGCAAAAACATCCTCAATGCTTTGCTGCTGCAGGCCGAAGTCACGGCACAGGTAAGCAAAGGCAGCATGGCCGGTGACAAAGTCCTTTTGCTTCAGCTTACTGAATTTTTTCTGATAGGCAATAAGCAGTGATTGCAGTTTTTGATTGTATTCTTCGGCATTCTTGCGGTAGAAATCGGCATTGGCTTTGTCTGCGGCGGCCAGTGCTTCGGCAATATTTTTTACCTCTTGCTGCGCGCAGCTCAGGCTCAGCCAGGTGTGGGGGTCATACTGGCCGTGTGCTCTGATTTCATCGGCTTCTGTAAGGCTGATGCGGTTGGTGGCCTTGGATGCTTCTACGATGACGAGCTTGGGATTGGCGGCGGCCTGTGTTGCCTGCTCCACCCAACGCTCCATGCCGGTGCTGTTGTAAATTAAGATGTCTGCTTTGCTCAGCGCCTGCATAGTTTTAGTAGTAGGCTGAAAATCATGCGGCTCTGTGCCGTCGGGAATTAGGGAAGTTATATGAATTTTATCCTGACCTACGGCCTGAGTAAATTCTTTCATAGCATTAAAGGTTACTACAACCCGCAGCTTATGGTCTGCAGCAGGTGCAGGCTCCTTGCTGCCACAGCCTGCCAGCAGATTGCTTAGCAGCAGTGTGCAAATACAAAAAATAATACTGAGCTTTTTCATAGGCTCTCCTCCTCATTTAAGCACAAATAAACGCAAATGATTTGCATATTATAACGAATTTTATCATAACACCCGTGAACTTTCTTGTCAAGCTAAATGCAAATGACTTGCATATTTGCCAAGCGAGGTCTATAATATTTACTGCAACAAAAAGGCAGCGCAGGCTGCCGTGAGTAAATGAAGGAGCCAATATGATAGAACTGAAGCATATAGAATTTGCCTATGAATATGGCAGCGAGCTGCTGCGCGATATCAATATGCAGGTAAATGACGGCGAATATATTGCCATTGTCGGCGAAAACGGCAGCGGCAAAAGTACGCTGGTCAAGCTGCTCTTGGGCTTGCTGGAGCCGTCAAAAGGTGAATTGAAGAATACCTTTAACAGCATCGGTTATGTGCCGCAGCGCTTTGAAACACTCAACAGCCAGTTCCCAATAACCGTATATGAGGTAATGGAATATTATCGCAGAGTAGCAAAGGTAGCAGACAAGCAGGCTGTACGCCGCTGTCTGGAGCAGATGCATGTTTATGACCTGCGTGACCGTCTTATAGGTACGCTGAGCGGCGGCCAGTGCCAAAAGGTGCTGATTGCCAGAGCATTGCTGGGCAGTCCGCAGCTGCTGATTTTTGATGAGCCCTCTACCGGCATTGATGTCAAGAGCCAGCAGGAGCTGTACAAATTTATGCAGGAGCTGCATGAGCAGGGTATTACCATTATCACGGTAGAGCATAACCTGAAATTTGCGGCGCGTAATGCCGATAAAATGTACCATGTCATGAACGGTTATGGTCATTTCTGCAATCCGCAGGAATATGTGAAGGAATATATGCAGGATAATGTAGGAGGTGCGGAATAATGCTGGAATACGCTTTTATGCAGAACGCACTGCTGGTTTCTGTGCTGATTTCTTTAATGTGTCCGATGATTGGTATGTTCCTGGTGCTGCGCCGCTATTCCATGATTGGCGATACGCTGGCACATGCATCGCTGGCCGGTGTGGCGGTAGGCCTGCTGGTTAAGGTGAACCCGATTATCAGCGCCTTTGCCGTAACCTCCGTTTTTGCCGTGCTGATTGAGGTTTTGCGTCAGCGCTTCCGCCGCTATGCGGAGCTTATACTGGTTATCATCCTTTCACTGTCTGTCGGTATTGCGATTACGATTATTAGCAGCGGCATGGTACATACTAATGTAGAAGCATTTTTGTTCGGCAGCATTCTGACCGTAACGCCTGATGATGTGCTGGCGGTAGCAGTGCTGTGCGTAGTGTCGCTGGCTGCCGTTTACCTTTTGTATCAACAGCTTGTTATGCTGGCCTTTGATGAGGACGGTGCTAAAATTGCCGGAGTAAAAACGCGTCTGATTAATTATATCTTTGCTCTGCTGGTGGCGGCTATGGTTGCAGTTTCTATCCGCGTGGTAGGCATTCTGGTTATCAGCTCGCTGATTGCGCTGCCGGTGGCGGCGGCCCTGCAGCTGGGCAAGGGCTTTAAGGTGACGATGCTGGCAGCCATGGTGCTGAGCTTTATCGCCATTATCACAGGCCTTGTGACCTCCTATTGGCTGGGTGCGGCGCCGGGCGGTGTAACCGCTTTGGTTTCGGTGGCTTTGCTGTTGCTGATTATCATTTATAAAGAAATACGTGCTGTCTTATAAAGAAGGGGTAGAAAGATGACTGATACAAAAGCTGCAGCAGATTATCGCGATTATCTGCATCGCTACGGATTAAAAAATACCCGTCACAGACAGCTTATCCTGCAGCTGCTGCTGGCGAGCGAGGGCGTGCTGACAGCTGATGATATTTATCAGCAGCTGTGTGAGCAGGGAGCAGAGATAAATTTTTCCACGGTTTACCGTATCCTGGAAAATTTTACGCAAAAGGGACTGACGGAAAAAAGCTTTTTGGCGGATGCGCGCAAGTACGGCTTTGTGCTGCACGCCTTGGGACACAGGCACCGTCTTATCTGCCTGCGCTGCCATCGGATTGTGGAGGTAGACCATTGCCCGATTACTGATTTCGAGGAAAAGCTGGCGGATAAAACGGAATTTGCCATCGTAGGACATAACTTGGAATGGTATGGCTATTGTCCGGAATGCCGCAATCAGAAATAGCAGGAAAATTTTTCAAAAAAGCTTGCAAAGCAGTGTAAGCAATGATATAATTATTAAGCTTGTATATAACTATATATACTTCTTCTGCTCCCGGAGAGACGGGGGCCAAAGTCCAAAGGAGGAGGTGATTTCGTGAACGCATACGAAGTCATGTACATCGTTAACCCTGTTGAGGATGAGGCTTGTGAAGCAGTTGTTGCTAAATTCGAGAAACTCATCACTGCAAACGGTGGTAATGTAGAAAAAACCGATCGTTGGGGCAAAAGACGCCTTGCTTATGAGATCCAGGACCTGAATGAAGGTATCTATGTTCTCGTAACCTTCCAGGCTGACGCCGCTGCTGTTAAGGAACTTGATCGTGTTATGAAAATTACCGATGAAGTACTGCGCCATATGATTATCAGAAAGGGTGAATAATCAATGAACAAGATTATTCTGTTGGGCAGACTTACTAGAGATCCGGAAGTGCGTTATACGCCGACCGGTAAAGTTGTTTGTCAGTTTACTCTTGCAGTAGACAGACCTTTTGCCAATCAGGAAGGCCAAAGAGAAGCTGATTTTATTCCGGTAGTAATCTGGGGTAAACAAGCTGAGACATGCGGTAACAGTCTCACCAAAGGGCAGCGCGCGCTTGTTGAAGGCCGCCTGCAAATCCGTAGCTATGATGGCAAGGATGGCAACAAACGCTGGATAACCGAAGTAATCGCTGATCGCTTCGAGTTTATTGAGCGCAAAGCTGATGCTGCTGCCGCCCATAGCAATCCGACTCGCTCTGCTGCGCCGGCTCAAGACGGCGGTATGGGTGGTTTCGGACAACAGGTTCCCTTTGATGAGGAAATTCCATTCTAATTTAAGGGAGGTTATGCAATGAAACGCGAAAGAGGCAGAAGACCTAGAAGAAAAGTTTGCAGCTTCTGTGTTGATAAAGTTGAAGAAATCGATTACAAGGATGCAAATAAGCTGAAACGCTATATCACCGAACGTGGTAAAATTTTACCGCGCCGTATTTCCGGTACCTGCGCTAAGCACCAACGCCAATTGACCGTAGCAATCAAACGCGCTCGCTGCGTTGCTTTGCTGCCGTTCACCTGCGAATAATTCGCACGGCGGTTTAAACGAAACTTATACCCCGTAGCCGTTAGGCTGCGGGGTTTTCGTTTATGTAAAAATCACAAAAAATTTACTTATTTACGCAGGCATTAACATGATATAATGTTAGTAGTACTATACATACGAGGTGAATTGCATGAAAACATCTTTAAGAACCTTATTTTTGACCTTTGTTTTTACGATGCTTTGCACAGCAATGGCTTTTGCCTATAATCCCGGTCAGCGTACCATCCATCTGTTGGGTGAAACTCTGAACAGTGACAAGCATCCTGTACATCTGGTTGTAACTCAGACGATTGATATGCGTGAGGTGCTGACTGCCGAAGCCTATGCCAAACTGCCGACCGCACAACAAAAGCGCACCAACCGTACGGAATACAATGAAGCCAACGGCATCAACGCCGAGCGTATCACTACTACCGATGGTGACGGCAAGGTAATTAAGGATACCGTTTCCTTTGTAAAGAACGGTTATTGGTACACTATTGACTATCTCAATAAAAATTATGACAGAGTTCCTGAGCTGCCGGGCATGAGCATGCCCTTTGCCGAAACCCTGATCAGCTGGTTCAATGTACGTCCGCAGGGTGGTAATGATGCAGTTACCGGCTATGATTATGACAAGATGACCAAGGGCACCAACAGCCTGAATTTCTATTATGCAAAGGATACAGCTGACTGGAAGGGCTACGAAGTAAGCTATCTGCCTATCTTTAAGGTGCTGGAGGTTTCCAATACCGTGGATGAGGCAACTGCCTTTGCTCTGCCGCCTGCAGATTTCAAGGCCGTTGCTAATCCTTCTATGCGTGCTTACGCTAACAGACTTTTGGAAAGACAGTAAGTCTGGTAAGCTGATTATATTTTTTCAAAGGGGGAATACCAATGTTTAAAAAATTATTAGTTTTGCTTTCTATGCTGGCTGCGCTGGCTATGAGCGCAGTAGCTTTTGCTGCACCGGCTAAAAGCCATCAGCAGATGGTTATTGATGCTGCACGTGCCGAGGTTCCTGCTGCTGCTGTATTTTATGGCTACAAGGAAGAAGACGGCGAAGCTGTTCTGAACTTCCGCGATAATGATAATTATCTGGAATACGAGGTAGAGGTTGTTCTGGCAACTACCAAAGTTAAGGAAGTAGAAATTAAGGGCAGCAATATTGCCGGCAGCACGATGATGGTAAAAACTCCTGAGAATATCAGACAAATCGTTTTGGAAGCATATCCCGATGCAAGAAATATTGTTATCAAAACCGAAAAAGAAGGCAACAATGTACATTATGATGTAGAGTTCATTACTGCAAGATATAAAGTAGAAGCTGACATGAACCCGGTAACCGGTGCATTTGCCAAGAGAGAGCTGGAATATTTCTAAGCCTGCGCAAAAATAAGAGGCAGTCTGCGGACTGTCTCTTTTTTATGCTGCGGGAAGGCGCTTTTTGCGTCTAAACATTGCATATCAAAGCATATTATTGTAAAATATATTAGATATAGAGTTTTTAACGCACTAAATATATATGACGAGGAGCGATTTACGTGAGTACAAATTTAGAAGTCGGTATCGTTGGCCTGCCTAACGTAGGCAAAAGTACCCTGTTTAATGCTATTACCAAAGCTGGCGCAGAAGCAGCAAACTATCCCTTTTGCACTATTGAACCTAACGTTGGCGTTGTTGATGTGCCTGACAGACGCTTGGATGTTCTGAGCGATATGTTTAAGTCTAAAAAGATTGTCCCGGCAGCTATGCGCTTTGTAGATATTGCCGGTCTGGTAAAGGGCGCAAGCAAGGGCGAAGGCCTGGGCAATAAGTTCCTGTCCCATATCCGTGAGGTAGATGCTGTTGCCGAGGTTGTACGCTGCTTTGAGGATGGCAACATCACCCACGTTGAGGGCAGCATTGATCCTCTGCGTGATATTGATATCATCAACACCGAGCTGTGCCTGGCTGATATGGAAACTGTTGAAAAACGTCAGGAGCGCCTGGTGAAGCTGGCAAAAACCGGCGATAAAAAGGTTAAGCTGGAGCAGGCTGTAATGGAAAAGGTTATGGCCGGCCTGTCTGATGGTGTACCGGCACGCCGCCTGGGTCTGACCGAGGAAGAGCAGGAGTTCCTGGGCGAGCTGCATCTGCTGACCATGAAACCGGTGCTGTACATTACCAACGTTGCTGAAGGCGAGGTTGCTGATCCGTCCGGTAACGAGCATGTACAGGCTGTAAAGAAATATGCTGCAGAAGAAAATGCTGAGGTTATCGTTGTTTCCGCTAAGATGGAAAGCGAAGTTGCCGAGCTTCCGGAAGAAGAGGCTAAGGAATATCTGGAAATGGCAGGCCTGGAGGAAACCGGTCTGGACCGCCTGATTAAAGCAGGCTTCAAGCTGCTTGGCCTGATGACCTTCCTGACTGCGGGCGAAATGGAATCCCGTGCCTGGACTATTAAGCTGAACACTAAGGCTCCGCAGGCAGCGGGCAAAATCCATACCGACTTTGAGCGTGGCTTTATTCGTGCGGAAATCGTTTCCTTTGATGATCTGGTAGCCTGCGGCAGCAAGGCTGCAGCACGTGAAAAAGGCCTGGTTCGTCTGGAGGGCAAGGATTACGTTATGCAGGATGGCGACGTTGTTGAGTTCCGCTTCAACGTATAATTTATAACAGTGTAATATGCAACCTGAGCGCAGCAAGCGAAAGCGTGCTGCGCTTTTTGTGTAGTATCACACTGGATATAAGGCATACAGCTATTTTGGTTGTGTGCCTTTTTCCATATATAGATTAAATGGCTACAGATGAAAAATGGTCAATGTAAGAAATATTCGGTTCCGAAAAGCCTAAAAATTTCTTGTATTTTTGAACTATTTTTATATCATACTCTCGTTCAGCTAAAGAAAAGAAGAAGCTCTTATTTGTTTGAAAGCAACGTACTCGCCTTTGGGCTGCATCGTGAGATACCCCAAAATTTTTTCGAAGAAAATCGACGTTGATGTCATAACTTTTTTTATCTAAAGCTTTTAACAGTTGTTTGTCAAGAAAAATTTTTTGACAGTATAGAAAAATCGGTAGAGTAGTAACTTACAGTCAAAGTTTATCACATTTATTCTATAAACTTAGTAAAATTAAAAGTTTGTAGAATTAATTATATAAACTTGGCAAAATTGACGATTTATGATATGCTTTAGATGAATCTCGAAATATAGGGAGGGAAGATTACATGTTGAAACAGGAAGCACAACTATATCAGCGTCGGGTTTATTTAAATAAGCTAATTGCATTTCAGGATACGGAGCCTGTAAAAATTATAACCGGTATTCGCCGTTGTGGTAAATCAAGTTTGCTGAAGCTTATGATAAAGCATCTCCTTGAGCAAGGAATAACACATGAACAAATAATTTTTGTGAACTTTGAGTCAATGCAGTTTAGCAATATGTCTGTGCGTGAGCTTTATGAATATGTTAAGGCTCGTTTGCCACAGGATAAAAAGGCATATTTGTTTTTTGATGAAATTCAGCGTATAGAGCAGTGGCAGGATGCGATAAATTCGTTCAGAGTAGATTTTGCTTGTGATATTTATGTTACTGGTTCGAATGCCTATCTGTTATCTGGTGAATATGCAACTTATCTTGCCGGGAGAAGTGTCGAGATAAAAATGCTGCCCTTATCTTTCGCAGAGTTTATTGAATTCCAAGGCTATTCTATTAAAGAGAAAAAGGATATAACCGGTGTAATACGTAAAAAGATTTATGATAACGAAGGCGATTTGGCTGATGCGCAAGAACTATTAGCTCTTTATATGCGCTTTGGAGGGATGCCGGGACTGGCCGACATAAATCTCAACATAGACAATGCCTTAGTTTTATTAGATGGAGTATATTCTACGGTTGTCGTCCGAGACATTCTTGAACGTGAATTGCGCAAGGAACAGCGTCAGATAACAGATTCTACACTTTTACGCAGATTGATAATGTTTTTAGCAGATAATATAGGTAATAGTACTTCTGTTACATCCATTAGTAATATGCTCGTTAATCAAAAGCTTTTGGAGAATAATACGAAAAAAAATAAGCCAGCCGTACAGACTTTGCAGACATATATTTCTGCCTTGCTTGAAGCATATGTGTTCTATGAAATTAAGCGTTTTGATATTAAAGGTAAGGATTATCTGAGAACATTGAGTAAATATTATATTGTGGATATTGGCTTACGCAATTACCTTTTGGGTTTTCGTGATGTTGATACAGGCCATATTATAGAAAATATCGTTTACTTTGAGCTGCTCAGAAAGGGCTATGATGTAGCTATTGGCAAGATTGATGATAAAGAGATAGATTTTATTGCAGTGAACGCAGAACGTAAAATTTATATTCAGGTAACGGAATCAATGAATGATCCTGCTACGAGGGAGAGAGAATTTGCACCGCTAAGAAAAGTGAAGGATAATTATGAGAAAATAATTATTGCTAATGAGGTTCTCAATACTGCGACGCAAGATGGAATAAGAATAGTTAAGCTGATAGATTTTCTGTTAGCTGAATAGGAGTTTTTGTATAGGGATATGGTATAATAATGTAAAAATACGAATACGTTTATTGGAGGCGTGGGATGAAGAGTAGAACCTGCAGCCGTTGAAGGACTTTTTGCGGGCGCAGACGGTTAAAACGTGGGAGAAGCAGGTGCTTAGGAGAAGAAGATAGGTATATGATTGCATAAACTGAGCGAGTAAGTTCAGTTGATGCATAAGTGGATACATCAACTGAAAACATCAATTTAGTTGATGTATGAGTGGATACATCAACTGGCAAGTGGACGAATCAGTAGTCGAGTGGACGAATTAAGATAGAGAGCGGGAGGAAAGGTATGCCGACTTTAAACTGGATTGGAAAAGATAAGGTGATTAACCACCATTTGGAAGTACCTTTTCATGTGCTGGAAAGGCAGTATAGCTTTGATGAAGAAGGCAAGCATGAAGAAGATAACGGCAGCGAGAACATGATTATTCATGGTGACAATTTGCTGGCGCTTAAATCGCTCTTGCCTAAGTATGAAGGCAAGATTAAATGTATTTATATTGATCCGCCGTATAATACAGGCAACGAAAGCTGGGTGTACAACGATAATGTTAACGACCCGCAGATACAAAGATGGCTGCATCAGGTTGTGGGCAAAGAGGGCGAGGATTTGTCGCGTCACGATAAATGGCTGTGCATGATGTATCCTCGCCTTAAACTTTTGCAGCGCTTGCTTGCGGATGATGGGGTTATTTTTATCAGCATCGATGATAATGAGCAGGCGAATTTGAAGCTGATATGTGATGAGATTTTCGGAGCAGGAAATTTTGTTACCAATCTTATATGGGAGAAAAAGTTTAGCAGGGCGAATGATGCTAAATATTTTTCGGAACAACATGACCATATATTGATATATGCAAAACAAAAAAATTTGTTTTTTTTAAATAAGTTACCTGTAGAAGAGGAACAAACTTCTCGTTATAAAAATCCAGATAATGACCCTAGAGGTGCGTGGCAGTCCATAGCATATAATTGTAATAAAAATGCAGATGAGAGACCTAATTTGTATTATCCGGTTATAAATCCAAATACAGGTAAAGAAATATGGCCTGATAGAACTCGCGTATGGAGTTATACCAAAGATAGACATGAAGAAAATGTAGCTAATAATTTGGTATATTGGGGAGCTGATGGAAGGGGAAAACCTAGATTTAAAAAGTTTTTAGATACCCAAAGTGGTTTAGTACCAATGACTATATGGAAAACAGATTTTGCAGGAGATAATCAGTTTTCAAGAAAAGAATATAGGGCGATATTTGGTACTGATGCTTTTGATTTTTCTACACCAAAACCAACAAAATTAATTCAAAGAATACTTCAAATCGCAACCAATAAAGACTCCATAATCCTCGATAGTTTCGCTGGCAGCGGCACAACAGCGCACGCTGTCCTCAACATGAATAAAGCAGATGGCGGCAATCGTAAATTTATCTGTATTGAAATGATGGATTATGCAGATACTATTACAGCAGAGCGTGTTAAGCGCGTGATTAATGGTTATGGCGAGGGGAAAAAAGCAGTGGATGGCACCGGCGGCAACTTCAGCTACTACGAATTAGGCGAGCCGCTGCTTGTAGACGATAAGCTCAATAATGCTGTGAGCACCGAAAAAATCCGTGAATATATCTACTATATGGAAACCAAACAGGTGCTGCCGGAGGCCGCTGCCGACGAACCGATGCTTCTAGGCGTACATCATGGAGCAGCCTACTACTTTAACTACGAAAAAGACGCAAGCACTACGCTGAATGCTGCTTTCTTGCATAGCATCAAGACTAAGGCGGAAGCGTATGTTATTTACGCTGATACCTGCGTCCTGTCAGAAAATAAATTGCAAGAGTTCCATATTACATTTAAAAAGATTCCGCGTGACATCGCAAGGCTGTGAGGGTGAAAACATGGAATTAAAAAATTACCAGAAAAAAGTTATAGCGGATTTGCAAAACTATCTGCACTCATTAAAGCAGAGCGCCAATCTTGCGGAAGCTTGGAAGAATTATTGGCAGACAAAGGATATTGCCGTAGGCAACGGCGGTGTCCCCGCTTATAAAGATAATATTCAGGGTGTGCCTGCGGTCTGCATGAAGGTTCCTACCGGCGGCGGCAAAACCTTTCTTGCCTGCAGTGCTATCAAGCATATTTTTGATTTTATGCCGGCAGAAAAGCCTAAGCTTGTAGTTTGGCTTGTGCCCTCAGATCCTATTTTGGAGCAGACTTTAAAAAATTTGTCCAATCCTGACCATCCCTATAAGCAGGCTTTAGACAGAGATTTTGGCGGACGCGTGCAGGTGCTGAACAAAGCTATGCTGCTTAACGGCCAAGGCTTTTCGGCAGATTCGGTGCAGCATATCTTAACCATTTGTGTATTGAGCTTTGATTCCTTGCGCATCAATTCCGGACGCAGATATGACAGGAAAATTTATCAGGAAAACAGTAATCTGGCAGATTTTGCTGCCTTCTATAAAAATGATGAAGTTCTGCTGGAAGGTACTCCGGAAACAGCACTGATTCAGGTGTTGCGTCATTTGCGCCCAGTGACGATTGTTGACGAAAGCCATAATGCAACCTCTGCCTTGAGTGTAGAAATGCTTAATAATATCTATCCCTCGTTTATTTTAGAATTAACTGCCACACCTAAAAGCAACAGTAATGTTGTGTCGTATGTTGATGCAAGGGAACTGAAAAAGGAAAACATGGTAAAGCTTCCTGTTATAGTTTATAAACGTAACAGCCGTGAAAGTGTTATTGCCGATGCTATTCAGTTGCGTGGCAAGCTGGAGCAAAAGGCTTTGGAAGAGGAAGCAGTTACCGGCAATTACATACGTCCTATCGTACTTTTCCAGGCACAGCCAAGGAGTAACGATGATAACACTACCTTTGATAAAATAAAAAATCTGCTTTTGGAAATTGGCATTCCGGAAGAAGAGATAGCTATCAAAACCGGAGAGATAAATGATTTGAAAAATGTAGATTTGCTAAGCAAAGCTTGTGCAGTACGCTATATTATTACGGTTAATGCGCTGAAAGAGGGTTGGGACTGTCCGTTTGCGTATATTTTGGCTTCGCTGGCAAACAAAACATCTGCTGTTGATGTAGAACAGATTTTAGGCCGTGTGCTGCGCCAGCCTTATACAAGACAGCATCAACATTTTTTACTGAACTCTTCTTATGTTTTGAGCTGTTCTAATGATTTCCGTAATACTTTGGACAGTATTGTTAAGGGTTTGAACGGTGCCGGTTTCAGCCGAAAGGATTACCGTGTAGGCGGGGATGAAGAGGTTCCTGCACAAGAGCAGCAGCCCCATCTTCAACCTCAGCAGGAGGAACTTTTCAACAACAATGAGAATGCTGTTGAGAACAACAATGATGATTTCACGGATATCACGCCGGAAAATATTAAGGAACAAATTGATAATACTGATGAGCAAAGTCAGTCTTTGACAGATATGGAAAATCAGGCAGAGCAGCAGACGCAGAAGTATACTGAAGAAACTTCCGGGGAAAGTTTTATGGGAGGAACTGAAGAACAGATGCAGCACAGATTTAAAATCAGAACAGAAAATATTGAATCAGCTAAAGCTTTACGATTGCCTAAATTCTGTATCAAGGCAGATTTTGGTTTGTTTGATGATGGTGCATTTAACTATCTTGAACCGGAAAATTTACTGGAAGGCTTCCGCTTAACCGGACAAGATGCAAATGTTAATTTCAAATTAGCTTCCGGCGAAATGTATTCTGTTGATATTGCGCAAAGCGGTGAAGCGGTGCCGCAATATCGCATGGTTACAGACAGCGATAAGAAAAAATTGCGTGAATATCTGGACAGCCTGCCCCAGGAAAGACAAATTGCAACCTGTATAGATGCTATTTGTGCTGTAATCAATCGCAAAAATGCTTATCGCAGCACGGACATCAGAGATTATGTGAAACGTGTAATAGATGGTTTACATAGTGATGATTTGTTGGCAATGCTTACGGCTAAAGAAACATATGCGAAAAAGATTCAGGAAAAAATTGATAAGCTGGCTGCTGTTTATAAGCAGAAACGATTTATGCAGCTTTTGGATGAAGGCGAAATTGAATGCTGTGAGCGTTACGAAGTGCCTGATTTTATAACACCGCTTGATTTTACTGATGCTTTGCCTAAATCGCTTTATGAAGCAGAAAAAAATGATATGAATGAGTACGAGCATAAGGTACTGGATGTTATTATCGGTCAAAGCAATATTGTATGGTGGCATAGGATTATAGAACGCCAAGGGTTCTGTATTAACGGTTTTATAAATCATTATCCGGATTTTCTTGTGTTGACGAAAAATGGCAAAGTGCTTTTGATTGAAGCAAAAGGAGATCATTTGGCGAACGATGATAGCGAAAATAAGCTGCTTTTAGGCCGAAAATGGCAGGAAGCTGCCGGTCGCGACTATCGTTATATGATGGTTTTCGAGAAAAAAGAATTCCAGCATGATGGCGCTTACACGCTAGACGAATTTGCAGAAGTGATTAAAAAGTTGTAGCTCATTGCCACTTTAGCGCAGCAAGCGAAAGCGAGCTGCGCTTTTTGATGTCAGGATGTGCTGCAGCAGCGTACAAAAGCAAATAAACAAAAATTCTTTTCCCATGAGCACGTAAAGTGTGATAAAATAGAATAGATATACTATGACTACGAGGTGAAGCGAATTGGTAAAGGTAATTGCTATTGCCAACCAGAAGGGTGGTGTTGGCAAGACTACTACGGCGGTAAATCTGGCTGCGTGTCTGGCGGCGCTGGAACGCAAGGTGCTTTTAATTGACAGTGATCCGCAGGGAAATGCTACCAGCGGCTTTGGCTTTGATAAACGTGATATTAAGCAATGCATTTATGATGCGATTATCAGTGAAGTACCCATGCAGGATGTAATCAAGCACACAGCCTATAAAGGACTGGATCTGGTGCCTGCTACCATCCAGCTTGCCGGTGCGGAAATAGAGCTTGTTTCGCTGATGAACCGTGAAGGACGTTTAAAAAATTCTCTGGAAAGAGTAAAGCATAATTATGATTACGTTATTATTGATTGTCCGCCGTCTTTAGGCCTGCTGACAATCAACGGCCTGACAGCTGCCAGCTCGGTAATGATTCCTATTCAGTGCGAATTTTATGCGCTGGAGGGCGTTACTATGCTGATGAACACGATTCAGCTGGTACAGCGTAACCTGAACCCGGCTTTGAAGCTGGAGGGTGTGCTGATGACTATGTATGACAGCAGAACGAATCTGTCGCAGGATGTTGTGAACGAGGTACAGAAGTACTTCAAGACCAAGATGTATCAGACGATTATTCCGCGTAACGTGCGCCTGAGTGAAGCACCCAGCCACGGACAGCCGGTTATCGACTATGACAGCAAATCTAAAGGTGCGCAGGTGTATATGGACTTTGCGCGTGAGGTGATTGAGGATGAGTAAGAAGGGCGGCTTAGGCAAGGGCCTGGGCGCAATTTTCGGCGAAAATACCAGTCCTGCCGTAGAAAAGGTGCAGGAGCCTGCAAGTGCTGCACAGGAGCTGCTTATTAAAAATATCGCAGCGAATCCGTATCAGCCGCGCTGCAACTTTGATGAAGAAAAGCTGCAGGAGCTGGCTGCTTCTATTAAGGAGTTTGGCGTTGTTCAGCCGGTAGTGGTGCGCAAAAAGGGCAGAAGCTACGAGCTGGTGGCAGGCGAACGCCGTCTGCGTGCCGCAGGCTTAGCCGGACTTACTAAGGTGCCTGCTATCGTTAAGGATTATGACGATGCCAAGATGATGGAAATTGCGCTGATTGAAAATATTCAGCGTCATGACCTGAACCCGATTGAAGAAGCGCAGGGCTTGCGCCGCCTGATGCAGGAATTTAAGCTGACGCAGGAGCAGACTGCCGAAAAGGTAGGCCGCAGCCGCAGTGCCGTGACTAATATTCTGCGCCTTCTGAACCTGCCGGAGCAGGTACAGAAGCAAATTATTAATGGCGTGCTGACGATGGGCCAGGCTAAGCAGCTTTTGGGACTGCCGAAGCCGGAGCAGATGTGCGAGGTGGCTGAGGCAATTATTGCCAACGGCTGGAGCTCACGCATGACAGAAGAGGTTGTGCGTAAGCTGAAGGAAGGCAAGAAGCTGAAGATTGTCCGTGAGCTTATCGAGGAAGAAGCTAAAAATAAGGATAATAAGGAAAAGAAACCTAAGCGCGAGCCTACCGAGAATGATATTTTCTGCCATGACTTTGAACAGCGTCTGGTAGAGTTTTTGGGTACTAAGGTTAAGGTTGTGCCTAAGTTGGATGAGCAGGGACGCCAGGGTGGTACTATTCACATTGAATATTATTCCGCTGAGGACCTGGAGCGCATCTATGAGGTACTGCAGCAGGGGCGCCATGAGGAAAAACCGCTTAACGGCGAGCCTAAGCGTTTGAATGTGTGATTTCGGAGTTTTACGCTAAGATAAGAATACCGGTCGTATATGTGCCGGCGGTAATTTAGATAATCTTTGGTATGAGGGGGCTTTTATTGATGGAACAGGCCAATCTTTTGGTTAATACACATTCGGCAGCAATTATTATTGTGCTGCTGCTTATTGTGTTGGTTGCGTTGGGTATGTGCTTCAGTCTGCAGGGCAGATTGAATAAGCTGCAAAAAAAATATGACTTCTTTACTCAGGGCAAGGAAGCCAACATTGATGTCGTACTGACAGATACGCTGCAGGAGCTGCGTGCTGTACAGAATGAGCTGGCAGTTTTGCAGGACGAGCATCAAAAGCTCCATGCACAGGTGCAGAACTGTCTGCAGAATGTTAAGATTGTGCGTTATGATGCCTTTGACGCTATGGGCGGGGAAATGAGCTATTCACTGCTGCTTACGGATGCTAATAATAAGGGTATTATTCTCACCAGCATTTACGGCAGAGAGGAAAGCCGTTGCTTTGCTAAGGATATCGATAACGGAAAATCCAGCTATCCGCTGGCAGAGGAAGAGCAAAGACTCTTGTAATTTAAATAGTGATAGTGTAAGAAAATCCCGACAGGTTGCTGTCGGGATTTTTAGTTTCTATTTTAAATTATTTCTTTATGCACCTTCGAACAGCCTCAGCAGAATAAACATACTCTCGCCGAAGCAGAGGTAGCGCACCCAGGTGCGGGGATAGACAAAGCCTTCCTCGTCCTCGTCATAGGCACCGCTGATGCGGGCGTGAATAGCGAGCGATTCCCAAGCTGCAATCACGAGCAGCAGAAAGCCAGGTGTCCAGGTATTGTCGTGCAGCATCAGCCAGATGCAGTATAACAGGAAGAATACATCCAGCAGAAAGTAAATTATAAAAGTGGTGGCACTGCCGTCGATAATAATGATCTGCTTGCGGCCGGGGTTGGCACGGCGCTCATCTAAGATTCGGGAAAAGCGTTGCAGCAGATAGGCGATTCTGCGGGAATGAATGAAATGAAACATGCGCACGCACAAGAAAAATAAAGCAATAAAGTTCATAAATACCTCTCGTTCTATAAATAGTCTTGCCTGTATTTGTAAAGCAAGTAATTCTTATGCATTATATTATACACTATCTGCAGGCAGAGTGCTATAAAGGCAGCAAGAATACACAAAAGCTACAAAGTTTATTTGAAAAACACAAAAATACTAAAATAGTAAACAAGAAATCGGAAAACATAAAAAATGTATCAGTTTGCGTGTAAAATTCTCATGTATACAATGAACATGAAAAAATTCGTTGACAAAAGTGTAATATAACGGCTATAATTGGTTACATAAAGTTGCTGGGATAGTGGTTGAATCTGAGAACACTCCCGGTACTGTGTTTTATATTTTATTTTTAAGGGAAAGAAGGACTCAAAATGAAAAAATGGAAGAAATTAGCATCAGCGGCTATGGCTGCTATGATGTGCGCCGCATTGCTCACAGGCTGTGGCGGAGAAAAGAAACAAGCTGATACCGGAGATACTATTAAGGTTGGCGCAGCATTCGAATTAACTGGTAATGTTGCTAACTATGGTAAATCCATTAACGAGGGCTTCAAGCTGGCTGTAGACGAACTTAATAAAAACGGCGGCGTGAACGGTAAAAAAATCAGCGTAGTTGAAAGCGATAACAAATCCGAGCCGGCTGAATCCGGTAACGCTGTAACCAAGCTGATTACCCAAGATAAAGTAGTTGCCGTTGTCGGACCTGCAACCAGCGGTTGCGTAAACGCTGCAACTCCTATTACTACTGCAAATAAGATTCCTCAAATTGCTCCGGCTGCTACCGCACCGAGCATTACCGTAGAAAACGGCAAGGTAAAGGATTTCGTATTCCGTGCCTGCTTTATCGACCCGTTCCAAGGTCAGGTAATGGCAGTATTTGCCGATAAAACTCTGAAGGTTAAAAACGTAGCTATTTTCTACGATTCCTCCAGTGACTATTCCAAAGGCTTAGCAGAGGTATTCCAAAAAACCTTGGAAGGCAAAGGCGGTAAAATTGTTGCTAAGGAAGCTTTCCTGGCTAAAGATGTTGACTTCAAATCCGCTCTGACTAAACTCAAAGCATCCAATCCGGAAGCAATTTACGTTCCCGGTTACTATGAAGAAGTTTCCAAGATTATCAAACAAGCTCGCGAAATCGGCATTACCTGTCCGATGCTGGGCTCCGATGGCTGGGAAAGCCCGAAACTTGCTGAAATCGCAGGTAAAGATGCTCTGAAGGGCTGCTACTATGTAAGTGCCTTCAATGCTAAAGACGAAGACAAATCCGTTCAGGACTTCATCAAGAAATTCAAAGAGAAATACCAAAAAGATCCTGATATCTTCGCAATGCAGGGCTATAATGCAGGCCTGATCCTGGCAGATGCTCTGAAACGTGCAGGCTCCACTGATGGCACCAAACTGGCTAAAGCAATTGCTGAAACCAAAGACCTGCCGGTTGCAAGCGGCAAGCTCACCTTTGATGCTAACCACAACCCGGTAATGCCTGCTCTGATTATTGGTCTGGAATCCGGTACTCCGACTCTGGTTGAAAAAATCAGCCTGTAATTGCTAACAAAAAAATAAACATAAAAAATTCTACAGGTAAATATCAGAAAGCATAACAAGACTTCTATTCCATGGGTTATTTATTAAGTTAGACCGGGCGCGTCTACTAGATGCGCCCTCTATAAAAAATATATTTTATTTATTTATTTCTGAGGGGGAATAAACCATGAAAAGAGTAACTAAATTGTTATCTGTACTAGCAGCCGGCGCTATGTTTATGAGCGCGCTGACCGGTTGCGGAGGCGGCTCTAAAGGAGCTGACGGCGATACCATTAAGGTAGGCGGCCTGCTGGAAATGACCGGCGGCAGCGCATCCTTCGGTATTTCCGGTAAAAACGGCATCGACCTGGCACTGAAAAAAATAAATGAAAAAGGTGTGCTGGGCGGCAAAAAAATTTCTTTAGTTGTTGCTGATACCAAATCTGAAGCCTCCGAAGCAACTAACGGTATGCAAAAGCTGATTTCTCAGGATAAGGTTGTAGCAGTAATCGGTCCTAACCAATCCTCTGCTGTAATCGCATCCGGTGCAATCAATAATGGTGCTAAGGTTGTAGATATTACACCTATGGGCACTAACCCGGACGTTACTGTTGATCCTAAAACTAAACAGGTTAAACCCTACAGCTTCCGTACCTGCTTTATTGATCCGTTCCAGGGTACTGTAATGGCAAGCTTTGCTTCTAATGAACTTAAAGTGAAGAGGGCTGCTATCTATATCGATAATACAAGTGACTATGCTAAAGGTCTGGCACAGTTCTTCAAAGAGAACTTTGTTAAAAACGGCGGTCAGGTTGTAATTGAAGAGGCTTATCTGCAAAAGGATACCGACTTCAAATCTACTTTGACAAAAATCAAAGCTGCAAAACCTGATTTCATCTACATTCCCGGTTATTACCAGGAGGTTGGCCTGATCGTTAAACAAGCTCGTGAGATGGGCATCACCGTTCCTATGGCAGGCGGCGACGGCTGGGATAGCGCTAAGCTTCCTGAAATTGCCGGCAAAGCTGCTCTGGAAAACACCTTCTTCTCCAGCCTGTATTCTCCGGACGATACCTCTGATCTGAACAAAGAATTCGTAGCCGAATACAAAAAAGCTTACAACACCAACCCGGATGTATTTGCAGCATTGGCATATGATTCCACTCTGCTGGTTGCAAAAGCAATCGAGGACGCAGGCAGTGCCGATCCGGCTAAAATCGGTGAAGCAATGGCTAAGATTAAAGGCTTCAAGGGTGTATCCGGTGAAGTAACCTTTAACGAACAGCATAACCCGATTAAGAGTGCTGTAATTATCGAACATAAAGATGGCAAACAAACCTTTAAAACTAAAGTTAATCCCTGATAGTTTACATTAGTAGTTAATCTGATTAAAACCAACGAGGCTGTTGTTTTGCGTAGCAACAGCCTTTTCTTTTAAGTAAGCATGTCCCGCTTACACAAATCTTTGAAATCTCTAGGGAGGTAAATTATGGAGACTTTTATCCATCAGTTTTTTCAGCAGCTGATAAATGGTGTATCTCTCGGCAGTATCTACGCATTGATCGCCTTGGGTTATACCATGATCTACGGCATCATTAAGCTGATAAACTTTGCTCATGGCGATATTTATATGTTGGGTGCCTATTTTGGCTTTTTCGCTACTACCCAATTAGGTTTGCCGTTTATCCCGGCAATTATTTTCTCGATGGCAGGCGCTGCTATCGCAGGTATTATTATTGAACGTGTTGCATACCGCCCCATGCGGAATGCACCGCGTATCGCAATTTTGATTACTGCAATCGGCGTATCCTTCTTCCTGGAATACAGCATGATTCTACTGGTTTCTCCGCAGCCGAGAACCTTCCCCGCTGTATTCGGCGCTACAGTATATCACCTTGGACCACTGGTTGCTAACAGTCAGCAGCTGGTTATCCTGTTGAGCGCTATTATCCTGATGGCAGTTCTTACCTACATCGTAAATAAAACAAAAGCCGGCAAGGCTATGCGTGCTGTATCCTATGATGCTGACGCTGCAAGGCTGATGGGCATCAACATTGACCGTGTAATTTCCACTACCTTTGCGCTTGGCAGTGCTTTGGCAGCAGCAGGCGGCGTGCTGGTAGGTGTTTACTATAACTCTATTGACCCGCTGATGGGCATGATGCCCGGTCTTAAAGCCTTCGTTGCCGCAGTTCTCGGCGGTATCGGTATTATCCCCGGTGCTATGATCGGCGGTATTATTCTGGGCGTTGTAGAAGCAATGGTCAGCGGCTTTATTTCCTCTACCTTCCGTGATGCGGCAGCATTCGGTATTTTGATTATCATCTTACTTTATAAACCTTCCGGCTTATTAGGCAAGAATGTTCGTGAGAAAGTCTGAGGTGACATGGTATGAATGCAATTAGAAAATTTGATTTAAAAGCCATTGTTGCCTGCGTTATCGTTTTTGGTATCGTGCAAGGTCTGCTCTTTGGCGAAATAATCGGTCCCTTCTGGGAGCTGAACATTATCCTTATCTGCATCAATATTATTCTTGCAGTCAGCTTGAATCTGATTAACGGCTATACCGGTCAGTTCTCTATCGGTCACGCCGGCTTTATGGCAGTCGGTGCTTATACCGGTGCTATTATGACGGTTAAGCTGGGCATGCCCTTTGAGGCAGGTCTTGTCGCAGCAACCTTAGCTGCCGGCTTGCTGGGCTTTTTGATTGGTCTGCCGACGCTGCGTCTTGATGGTGACTATCTGGCAATCGCAACCTTGGGCTTAGGCGAAATTATCCGTATCTGCATCCTGAATATTGATTATGTCGGCGGTGCATCCGGTTTGATGGGCATTCCCCGTATGACCAATTTCGCGTATACCTTCTGGATTATGATAGCTATTATCTTCTTCATCAAGAACTTTAAAAACTCTTCCTATGGCCGTTGCTGCCTGGCAATCCGCGAAAATGAAATTGCTGCAGATACCATGGGCATCAACACTACTAAATATAAAGTAATGGCCTTTACCTTCGGTGCTGCTTTTGCCGGTACTGCAGGCGCGCTCTTCAGCCACTACTTCTTCCTGGCGCATCCTGCGTCTTTCACCTTCATGCGTTCCTTTGATATTCTGACCATGGTTGTTTTGGGCGGTCTTGGTTCTATGACCGGTGCTATTACCGGTGCAACCTTGCTGACCTTCATTTCCGCTTATTTGTCGGATTACCCAGAATGGCGTATGATTATCTATTCTGTTACTATGATTATCCTGATGCTGTACCGTCCGCAAGGCTTGTTCGGCAGCAAGGAATTGAGCTTGAAAATGTTTAAATTAGGAGGTAAGGACAATGGCAGAACTGCTGAAGGTAGATAATGTATCCATGATTTTCGGCGGCCTGCGTGCCGTTTCCAATCTTTCCATGCATATCGACGAGGGAGAACTGATTGGCCTTATCGGTCCTAACGGCGCCGGCAAGACAACAGCCTTCAACATGATTACCGGTGTATATACACCGACAGAAGGCAAGGTATATTTTAACGGTCAGCAAAGCAGCGGTAAAAAATCTTACCAGGTTACGCAGATGGGTATGGCGCGTACATTCCAGAATATTCGCCTGTTCTCCGAGCTGAGCGTTATCGACAATGTAAAAATTGCTTATAATATGCACGTAACCTATAATCTGGCTGATGCTATCGTCCGTGATGGCAAATATCTCAGCGAAGAGGAATTCATTACACAAAAGGCTCTTGATTTGCTGAAAATCTTCCATCTTGAGCAAGAAGCACATGAGGTAGCTAAGAACCTGCCTTATGGCAAGCAGCGTCGTCTGGAAATTGCGCGTGCTTTGGCTACCGAGCCGAAGATGTTGCTGCTGGACGAGCCTGCTGCCGGTATGAACCCGCAGGAAACCAAGGAGCTTATGGAAATGATCCGCTGGATTCGTAAGGAATTTAATCTTTCCATCCTGCTGATTGAGCATGATATGGGCCTGGTAATGGGTGTTTGCGAGCGTATTTATGTACTGGAATACGGTATGAAAATTGCCGAAGGCACTCCGAATGAAATCAAACAAAATGCACGCGTTATTGAAGCATACTTGGGCGAGGAGGTTATCAACTGATGTTAACTGTTGAAGATATCAATGTATATTATGGCGCGATTCACGCTATCAAAGGTATCAGCCTCGATGTTCCCGATGGTGAAATCGTAGCGCTGATCGGTTCAAATGGTGCCGGTAAATCTACCACATTGCGCACCATTTCCGGGCTGATGAAACCGAAGACCGGTAAAATCTTATATGAAGGTCATGACATTGCCGGTGTACCGGCGCATAAAATTGTCGGCATGGGCCTGTGCCAGGTTCCTGAGGGCCGTCATGTTTTTGCTAATATGACTGTTCTGGAAAACCTGGAGCTGGGTGCTTATCTGCGTAAGGATAAGGACGGAATTGCCAAGGACATGGATGATGTCTTTAAAAAATTCCCGCGTCTGCTGGAACGTAAGGACCAGCTTTCCGGTACGCTTTCCGGTGGCGAGCAGCAGATGCTGGCTATGGGCCGTGCGCTGATGAGCCGTCCTAAGCTGCTGCTGTTGGACGAGCCTTCTATGGGTCTTGCCCCCTTGCTTGTAAAGGAAATTTTTAATATAATAAAGGAAATCAACGAGAGCGGGACTACAGTGCTGTTGGTTGAGCAGAACGCTAATATGGCGTTGTCCATCGCTGATAAGGCGTACGTTCTGGAAACAGGACGTATTACTCTGAGTGGTACAGCTAAGGAGCTGGCAAGCAGCGAGGCTGTTCGCAAAGCATATCTCGGCGGCTGATTAATATACAAATGCGTCGGGTTGCTTCATAGCTGCCTTAAAGTGAAAATGATTATATTAAAATGATTGTGTTCTATAGTCAAAGGAGGTAAAACTCATATGTTAGTAAAAGATATTATGACTGAACCTGTTGTTACCATACGTGAGGATCAATCCATTTTGGAAGCACGCGAAATTATGCGTGGCAAAAGACTTATCAGCCTGCCGGTTGTAGATGATATGCAGCGTGTACGCGGCATTATTACTAGTGATGATATCGGCAAAGCTTCTCCCAGTGACAGCAGCACCCTTTCTCGTTATGAGGCTAATTATCTGCTGGGACGCTTGAAGGTTAAGGATGTTATGAAGCGTTCCGTTATAAGCGTTGAAGCGGATGATACTATCGAATATGTTGCCTACAAACTGTATAAATACAGAGTCAATGCTCTGCCGGTTGTTAACCAAGAGAATAAGCTTTGCGGTATTGTTTCCCGCAGCGATATCTTCCGTTCTATCGTAGAAATTATGGGTATGAACCGCAACTGCCTGCGTATTACTATCGAAGCACCTGATAAGGTTGGTGTTGTTGCGGAAATTTCCAACATTATGAAGGAAGACGGCATTAATATTATTTCTCTGGTTACCAAGCAAAATGGTGATGGTACCGCTGAAGTTACCATTCGTGCCGCTCTCAATAATAATGGTATGGATATAATTGAGCAAATCCGTGAAGCAGGCTATGAGGTCAGTGACGTAATGACTTTGGACGGTATTGAATAATGCTTTCCGGTAAGGATGTTAATGTAGGCGATATCGTCAAAATGAAAAAAGCTCATCCCTGTGGCAGTGATGAGTGGGAAATTACCCGTACGGGTATGGACTTTGGCATGAAATGCTGTGGTTGCGGACATTTTGTGATGTTGGCGCGTACCAAGTTTGAAAAGGCTGCTAAGGCGGTTGTGAAAGGCGCTGCAGCAGAAAAGTAAATAAGCAGATAAAGAGAACGCTCTCTTGCTATCGGTGGGTAGCAGGGGAGCGTTTTTGGGTAGTATGTGATACTTTTTGCCCGGGGCGGCAAAAAGTATCCAAAAAACGCCCTGCGTAGCTGCTTCGCCGGATTCCGGCGACTAGATTAGCAGAATTTTTCACGTCGCTGAATTTTGCGAGGTGTGCTTACTGAGTGGTTCGTCAACGCTCCAGCGAAAAATTCCCTGTCGGTCCGTTGCCTGCGAGCTTGCGCGTAACAAAGATGTGCCGGCGAACCCGTCGTCCGTTCCGGTCTGCGCAGCGCGGAGTGTGGCGTTGCAAAAAATAGGCTGAGGTTGAACTGGAACTTGAACAATAAAAATAAGCTGTTAGCGTGTCTTGTGACGTGCTGGTAGCTTATTTTTCTTGATGCGTTTTACGTACTGCGTGAGCGCATATTTGATTTCATAAAGAATTCTTGGCGTGCCAAACATTCCGACCTTTAAGTCTGAAACTTAGTAAATACAAAAGTTTTAGGAAAATAATTCCCAAAACTATACAGAATCGCCAAGTTTTGGGAAGAATCTTCCCAAAACTTTTTGAAATCAAAAACGAGCTGGCTTTAGCGTTAGTGCTAAAATCAGCTCGTTTTGTTATATGACGTATTTTACATTTTCAGCTTGCAGAAAACGTACTTGGCAATTCCTGCTTCAATGACAAGCAATAAGGCAACCAGTTCAAACACTGCGCTGATATTGATACCATGGGCAACAAAGCCTAAAAGTGCGGGACCTAGAATAACACCTGTATAACCTAAACTGGTTACGGAAGTTACCGCAGCGCTGATAGGCATGTCCTTTTGGTATTTCAAAAGTGAATAAAACACAGGGACAATGTTGGCACAACCAAGGCCGATGAGAATGAAGGCAAAGGCGTTGAGATACAGGTTATCTAAAACAATTACGAGCGCAAAGCCTGCTGCCGTGACGATGCTGCCGCCGATAACAGCTTTTTGTTCGCCTAAGAATTGCACAGTTTTATCGCCTAAAAGACGCATGATGAGCATAGCAACGGAAAAGATGGCGTAACCTGTGCCTGCCAACGCTATATCCATATTTTTCACTTCGGTGAGCAGTACGCCGCTCCAATCCATAACTGCACCTTCAACAAGGAAGGAAATGCAGGCGAGAATGCCTAAAACGATAACAATGCCGCGTGGGATAGCAAAGGCCTTTTCGCCGCCGGGGCTTTTATAATCCAGTAAGTGGCGGCCGAAAACTGCCAGCAACGCTAAAACAATAGCACAGTGCAGTGTGGCGATGAGCGTTACGTTTAAGCCTGAAGATGCCAGTACGCTGAAAAGACCTGCGCTGGCAAAGCAGCCGATACTCCAAAAGGCGTGCATACCGCTAAGCAGTCTGCGGCCTGCGAGCTTTTCCACAATAACGGCATTGGTGTTCATGCTGACATCCGTTGCGCCCATGACTGCCCCAAAGAATGCAAGCGCAATGGCATAGCTCCAGATGTTTGGCAGGCAAGAAAGCAGCACGGAAATTAGTGCCATCAGCGTTGCACCTGTGATGACGACTTTTTTGCAGCCAAAGCGTTGTACGAGTGCGCCGGCTAAAGGCATAAAGATAAAAGCGCTGATACCGATGCACAGAAGCAAAAGGCCAAGTACATCCGCTTCAAGGTTCAGGCGTGCTTTGACCATAGGAATCATCGGTGCCCAGGTGGAAATGACGAAGCCTGGCAGGAAAAAGGCTACGCGCGCTGCATTGATTTCTTTGTTGCCGACAGAAATATTTTGTAAAGTATTTTCGGGTTTGTTGATTTGCATTGTTAAAAACTCCTTTCGTTACATAAGTAGCTATGAGAGCTTTTATGGGTTGAATGTTGCCATAATTTATCTAAAAAAGCGGGATGAAATTCGTTTGAATCATATCCCACTTCAATAGCTTGAGCGCTACAATTCCTCTGATAAATTATGATGATTTTACCACGAGCATATTTTGTTGTCAACGTAAGGTATTTAATTGTTGACATAGAACATATTTTGATGTGTTTGTGAATTGTTGCTCTGCCTAACTTAGCAAGACCGCAAAGCTTTGAAGAATCTTCCCAAAACTTTTTTGATTGTTGGATTAAATGCTGTAAAAAGGTTATCCTGTTTTTGTCATAGACTTTTAAAGCATTGTGCTAATGTTCAAAATGCAACAAATAATTTCCTTGTCTTTCATGATTGCCTATGCTATGATTTACTTAAAGCGTTTAGATGATAAAGGGGGAATTATTTTGACTTACGGAATTGTTTTTCTCGTTATTATTTTTCTGGTTTTATTTATTATTGCGGCTAAGACCTGTTATGTAAAGGCACCGCCAAATGTGGCTTATATCATTTCCGGTATTACGAAGAATCCGCGTATCCTTATCGGTATCGGCGGCTTTAAAATTCCGCTGCTGGAGCGAGTGGATATGCTGTATCTGGGGCAGATGTCCGTTGATATCAAAACCAGCCAAAGCGTTCCGACCAATGACTTTATCAACGTTAAGGTTGATGCGGTTGCCAAGATTATTGTTGATAAGGAAAACGGTATTTATCTGGCAGCGCGCAACTTTTTAAATATGGAGCCGGCGGATATTACGCGCAGCCTGCAGGATTCTCTTGAAGGTAATATGCGTGAAATTATCGGCACGCTGGATTTGAAGAAGATTAACGTCGACCGTGATTCCTTCTCTGACGAAGTGTTGAAAAAGGCTGCTAAAGATATGGAGAAGCTTGGTATCAGCATCTTGAGCTGTAACATTCAGAACGTAGTTGACGATAACGGTCTGATTGTCGATTTGGGCGCAGATAATACGGCGAAAATCCGCAAGGATGCATCTATCAGCAAGGCTGTTGCCGAGCGCGATGTGGCTATTGCCGAGGCTGCGGCTAAGAAAGAGGCTAATGATGCGCAGGTGCATGCTGATTTAGCGATTGCACAGCGTCAGAATGAGCTTTCTATTGCCAAGAGCGAACTGAAGCGTACTGCCGATATTAAAAAGGCAGAGGCAGATGCTGCTTATGCAATTCAACAGCAGGAGCAGCAAAAGTCGATTGAGGTGGCAACTGTGAACGCACAGATTGCTAAGGCTGAGCGCGAAGCTGACCTGAAAAAGCAGGAGGTATTGGTAAAAGAGCAAATCCTGGCTGCTACTATTCAGAAGCAGGCTGATGCTGACAAATACAGAGTTGAACAGGATGCTTTGGCTGAGCAGGCCAAAAGGCAGCGTGAAGCAGAAGCGCAAAGATATGCTATGGAGCAGGAGGCTGCCGCTATTAAAGCCAAGGGCGATGCGGAGGCTTATGCTATCAGAGTAAGGGGTGAAGCAGAGGCCGCTGCGATTAAGGCCAAGGGCGAAGCAGAGGCTGCCGCTATGGATAAGAAGGCCGAGGCTATGAAGAAATACGGTCAGGCTGCAATGGCTCAGATGGCGATTGAGGTTCTGCCGCAGGTTGCTAAAGAGGTTGCTGCTCCGCTTAGTAAGGTGGACAAGATTACGCTTTACGGTGAAGGCGGCATGGGCAGTCTTTCCGGCAATGTTCCTTCTGTAATGGCGAAGGTTTTCGATACGGTGAAGAGTGCTACCGGTATTGATCTGCAGGAGATTGCCAAGGGTGAAACCTACGATGCTAAGGTTAACAAGAAGATCAGTATTGACGGCAAGCTGCCGGAAATTCCTGTAGAAATCAGCAAGGAAGAATAAACATTAAAATAAGCTGTTAGCATCCGGTATGTTAGCAGCTTATTTTTACAGTAACGGAGGAATGTTTCTTTGAAGATTCTTGTGAGTGCCTGCTTATTAGGCAAAAATTGTAAGTATAATGGTGGTAATAACTTAAATCAAAGCGTGCTGGATTTTATCGAAGGCCATGAGGTGATTGGTGTTTGCCCGGAGCAGTTGGGCGGGCTATCTACGCCTCGCTTACCGGCAGAAATTGTTGACGGCGTAGTGACGAATAAGGAAGGCGTCAGCGTGGATGCACAGTTTCGCAAGGGAGCGCAGGCGGCGTTGCCAGTTGCTTTGGAGAATAAGGTGGATTTGGCGATTTTGCAGTCGCGCAGTCCCAGCTGTGGCGTGAAGGAAATATATGACGGCAGCTTCAGCGGTAAGAAGATAAAAGGGCAGGGCGTGTTCGCCAGGTTGCTTACTAAGCATGGCATCAAGGCGCTTGATGCCGAGGATGTGGCTGAGCATAAATAACAGTGCCTGAAAAAGTTGGTTTATAAAAATTTAAAGGCAAGGTCTTAGGAGGTTTGCTTCCTAGGCCTTGCCTTTTTTGTACTTTATTTTTTATACTTTCTGATTGCTGCACCGATCAGCTTCGCTGTCTGTGACAGCTCCGCTTCGGTATGCGTTGCCATGAGGGCAACGCGAAGGCGTGCAGTACCCTTTGCTACCGTCGGGTAGCGGATGGCGGGGGCGAGCACGCCGCTTGCCAGCAGCTCATCTGCAACCTGCAGAGCGGACTTCTCATCGCCAATGATAATAGGAATGATGGCGGTGGGAGAGTAGGCTTCTACGCCTTCGGTATGCAGAGCGTTTAAGAAAAACTCAACGTTATGCTGCAGCTTTTGCGCACGTTGCGGTTCTTCCTCCAGCACTTCTGTAGCTCGCAGCGCAGCGGCGAGCGTTGCAGGAGTTTGGGAGGTGGCAAAGATAAAGCTGCGTGCTTTGTTCTTGAGATATTCGATAATTACCTTGCTTGCGCAGGCGTAGCCTCCTTCGGCGCCGAGTGCTTTGCTGAGCGTACCCATGAGAATGTCAGGGCGAACGGTATTGCCGAAATGCTCAACGGTGCCGTGACCTGTTTTGCCGATAACACCGGTGGCATGTGCTTCGTCAATCATGGTGAGCAGATGATATTTTTGGCCGAGTGCAACGAGTGCAGGTAGGTCGACGATATCACCGTCCATGCTGAAAACTGCGTCGCTGACAATCAATCCTTTGCTGCAGGGGGTAGCAAGAATTTTCGCTTCCAGGTCTTGCATATCGTTATGCTTATAGACAACGATGCGTGCTTTAGAAAGACGTGCGCCGTCGATGATGCTGGCGTGATTGTATTCGTCGCTGAAGATAACGCTTTCACTGTTGCAGAGGGCGGAAATAATGCCGACGTTGGCCATGTAGCCTGTATTAAACACCAGTGCTGCTTCCGTACCCTTGAACTGCGCCAGCTTGCTTTCGAGTGCTTCGTGCAGTGCGGTGTTGCCGGTAGTCAGACGGCTGCCGCCGCTGCCTGCGCCCCATTTAAGCGCAGCTTCGGCAGCGGCTTGCTTAACGCGGGTATCTGCTGCCAAATCAAGATAGCTGTTGGAGGCAAGCATCAAAACCTTGCGTCCCTGCATTTCAACGTACTTACTTTGTTCGCTGTCCATAGTACGCAGGGAGCGGTAAAGATTATGCTCCTTGAGCTGTTTCAGCTCGTCAGCGAAAATCTGCTCAGGATTAGGATTAGCGGGCTTTTCGACAGGCAGACCACGCACTAGCACACGCTGCTTTTCCAGATAATTGATAGCATCTTCAGCTGCAGCTTTGCTGCTGTCAAAGATGAAAACACGGCCGCCGTGCGGATTACCCATTTCCTTCATCGGCATGAGGCGTACATAACCATGCTTTAAGGATGCAAGGTAGCCGACAAGGTAATCAGGATCATCGGAAAGGCACAGTTCGGCGATGATACCGGGAGCATGCACAACCTTGGTGGCCAGCACGATGGCTTCACGGAAGTGGTTTTTACCGCTGCAGTTACTTGCCGCGCCTTCGGCATCCATATAGGTGACGCGGATTCCGCGCTCGTGGTCAGGTTCAAGTCTGGTGCCGGTGGCAACGTCATAGAGTACGGCACCGCGCATAGGATGGTTGTGACGTAAAAGATGGATTAATTCATCTGCCTTGGCTTCCAATCCCAGCTCGCAGAGCATTTCCTTCATGATTTTATAGGTTTCCTCTACTGTGTCGGCAGGACGTTTGCTGACAGGCAGAGCGTCGAGGTATTGCAGCTTTTCAGGTGCGACCTCTTCCATTTTGACGTTAATGAAGTCTGCTCGGCCAAGGCCGTGGTGCAGAGCGCGTTCGGTAAGGGCGCTGACAGCGTTGCTGATATCGGGTTGCAGGATAATGCGTTCTGCGCCGCTGACATGTAAATCACCTTTGGATGCGCGCATTTTGATGCTGTATAAAGGCATAGGGAATCTCCTTTGTGTTTTGAATTCAGTGTTTGGCAAAATTAGCTGATGAAAAGCCTCTCCTTGGGGAGAGGTGGCATCGCTTAGCGATGACGGAGAGGGGTGTGCAAAACTTCACGTTATTCTTTAGCGCAAAGAATACAGACCCCTCTCAGTCGCCCTGACGGGCGCCAGCTCTCCCTAAGGAGAGCCTCTTTTTGCTGTTATTTATCAGCCTCTGAGCAAAGCAACCTTGGTAAGCAGCTGTTTTGCGGGCTTATAGAATGCCCCGGCGGCAACTGCGGTAAAAATCATACCAGGGAAGGCTGCAGCGGTGAGTACCATCCAGTTTACACCTGTAACCTGCCACAGCACGAGGCGGGCAGCGAAGGTTCCGAGCGGGCCGCTGACAGCAACAGTAAGCAGGTTGGTTCCGAGCAGGGCCATGGTGCCACCGGCAACAACGCGGAATACCATCTGTACAAGTACGTTGATGATGTTGTGCATGCCGAGCATCATACCGAGCATACTTGCAAGGATACCTGCGATAATGTAGCGTTTAAAGCCGAAGCAGGCGCAGATGAGTACGGCGATTGGTGCAGATAACTGGAATTCGCCACCGGCAATTGGCGAAGGGATTTTAAAAGAACCTGAAATCAGAATCAAGACACCTAATAAAGCGATAGTAGTCAGCTCTTTCATACTCAAATCTTTCATTTATTCGCTCCTTATTTTAAAACCTCATCCATGGATTGTTTAGCCAGTGCTATAGCCTTATCCAGATCTTTATTTTCGATATTCAGCGGCGGGTTGAAGTAGATGACGTTGCCCAGAGGACGCAGCAGCAGACCGTGGGTAAGTGCTTTTTTGTAAATTTCGTAGCCTATACGCAGGTCGCCGTCGAAGCCGACTTTCTTATCCTTATCGGTAACAAGCTCCATAGCGTTAATCAGGCCGATATGACGGATTTCGCCGATGTTTTTATGAGCGCCGAAGGTATCCATGAGTGCATTATGGAAGTATGTTGCTTTTTCCGCAGCATGCTCGAGAATTTTTTCTTCCTTCATAATTTTGAGTACAGCGAGGGCGGTTGCGCAGCCTATGGGGTTACCGGCATAGGTGTGGCTGTGCATGAATTGCTTGCCTTTGTTGTAATCATCATAGAAGGCATCGTAAATTTTGTCTGTGGTGCAGACAATAGCCATCGGCAGGTAACCGCCGGTGAGAGCCTTACTGATGGTCATGATATCAGGGGTGATACCGGCATGGTTGCAGGCGAACATTTTGCCTGTTCTGCCGAAGCCGGTAGCAATTTCGTCGGCAATCAAAAGTACGCCGTATTCATCACAGAGCTTACGCAGCTTTTGCAGGTAGAGAGGCGGATAGATACGCATGCCTGCACAGCCTTGAACGATAGGCTCAACGATGATAGCAGCGGTTTCTTTGGCATACTTAGCAAATGCTTCTTCTGCAAATTTGAAGCATTCGCATTGGCAGTGCTCGCGGTCTTTAGCAAACGGGCAGCGGTAGCAGTCAGGTGCTTTTACATGAATGTTGTTCATCATCATAGGCTTGTACATCTGTGCGAACAGGTCCATGCTGCCTACGGAAAGAGCGCCGATGGTTTCGCCGTGATAGCCTTCGCTGAGGCACATGAAGCGCTGTTTTTCCGGGTGACCGGTCTGCAGCTGATATTGGAAGGCAATTTTCAGTGCGATTTCTACAGAAGAGGAGCCGTTATCGGCAAAGTTGAATTTGTTCAGGCCTTTGGGGAGAACTTCGGTAAGCTCTTCGCAAAGCTTGATAGCAGGCTCGTGGGTGAAGTTAACGAAGATAACGTGCTCTAATTGTTCAATCTGCTCTTTGATGGCAGCGTTGATTTTGGGATTGCAGTGACCTAAGAGGTTGCACCACCAGCTGCTGATGATGTCGAGATATTCGGTGCCGTCGGCTGCGTAGAGGTAGGGGCCTTTAGCGTGGTCAACGATGATAGGACGTAAGGTTTCGTAGTCCTTCATTTGGGAACAGGGATGCCAGATGTGGGCTAAATCTCTTTTTTGTAAATCTGCTACTCTATCGTTCATTTTTCTTCCTCCTGAGTTTTGTGTCATTATTGTTTATGCCCAATTCCGGCTTACGTTGTTCGGCACCAGCCCCGTAGGGGCAGGCAAGAGCGTGTAATTAGGACTTTCTTGGTTCCCCCTTGGGGGAACTGTCGAGCTTGAGCGAGACTAAAGGGGGTAATTGCTGCTTATTTGTATAATCCTTTGAGTACTTCTACATCAATATCCAGTTCGCTGGCGTTTGACGGTACGCAGGCAAGTACGGGGACCGCTGTAATTTCTTCCATCATACGCTTGTTGTCGGCTTGCATGAAGTTGCTGCCGTCGTAGTTGTTGAGGATGATGCCGCGGACGGGAATGTTTTTCTGTTTGAGGTAGGAGATGGTCAGTACGCAATTATTGATGGAACCGAGCGCTGCGTTGGAGATTACCAGTACACCTAAATCAAGCTTTTTGATGATGTCCTCGAGCAGGATATGCTCTTCATCCCAACGGATGGGGCAGATGATGCCGCCGCTGCCTTCCATGGTAACGTAATCATATTTGGCAAGGGATGCCTGATAGTCAGCCTCAATCTTTTCCATTTCTACGGGATTGCCCTCACGCAGTGCTGCCAGATGCGGAGAAACTGCTTCCTTATAAATGTAGGAAACAAGGTTTTCCGGTTTTTCCGGGATGTTGGCAGTTTTGGCAACAAAGGCTGCGTCGCCCGGTAGCCAGGTACCGTCAGGCTGTTCTTCGGCGCCGCTCAGTGCTGCTTTGTAATAGCCTGCTTTGATGCCTGCATCGCGTAAGCGTTTAACAAGCAGGCCGGTAACATATGTTTTACCGATATCTGTTCCGATTGCTGTAATGAAAAGACCTTTACTCATAATTTTCACCTTCGTAATGTATTTTGGTTAACTTAAGATTCTACGTGGTTAACTTTACTATAGCTTAAGTATACGCTGTGGAAATTTTAATGTCAACCTAGCAAAATAGTATGGTTAACTATGAGGGCTGAGCATAAAAAAAGACTGACAGCTATATTTTGTGGTTATAGCTGTCAATCTATGCTTATCTTGTGGTTAACGATGTTAATATTAAAATAGGTAGAAGAAATTTATTTTTTGGCTGCCGCATTTTTACGGATTTCGGTTACAGGAATGCCGCCGATGCCCCAGTTATCTGTATCAACCTCGTCGATGGTGACAACAGTGGTGGATTTGTTTTTGCCTAGAACGTCGTGCAGAAGATTGGTTGCGCCTTCGATGAGAGCGCGCTTCTGCTCGGGTGTAACGTTACCTTCTTTGGTGATTTTGATGTTTACATAGGGCATGCTGATGACCTCCTTGCATTTTTCTTTCATTATAGCATATTTTGCTTGCAAACTGCTCGTTTCTATGCTATTATAAGTGCGGTAAAATTTACTGATGCACAGTAGCATTTAGGATGAGCTGGAGCAGTTAACAGTAAAGCTTACTTCTGAAAAATTTTAAGTCAATACTCGCTTGGATCTATAAGACCGGGACGAAGACGCAAACAGGCTAACTATGCGCATTCCGTACCGGAATGCGCTTTTTTATATGCTTCGGCATTAATCGGCAATTCCGTAGCCTTGAATTTGCACAGCGTCTCCTGTGGTCAGAAGGGAGGGCAATCTTGAAGGTTGGTATTATTGGCGGTGGCCGTGTCGGCAGCCGTTTGGCTGCAAGCCTGCGTGAAGCAGGCGTGCTAGCCGGCATTACGGCTGCATCCGAGCAGCACAGCGCACAGCTGGCACAGCAGTTTGGCGTACCGACGACGGATAACGCAAAGCTGTGGCAGGCAGCGGACGTGCTCTTGCTTACCGTACCGGATCGTTTAATTGGTATGGTAGCAGAGGAGCTGGCGCAAAGCTTGACGCCTGCAGCTAAGGTTGTGCTGCATGTGAGCGGCAGTGTGGGACTGGAGCCGTTGGCTCCGCTTACGCAGTTGGGAGCACACGTAGGCAACCTGCATCCGCTGCAGAGCTTTGCCGGCGGCAATACACAGCTTGCAGGTGTGTATATGGCGTTGGACGGTGACAGCGAAGCGCAGGACGCAGGCAAAAAGCTCGTAGAGCTTTTTGGCGGTAAAGCGTTCAGCGTTCCTGCTGAAGAACGTGCGGCCTATCATGCGGCAGCGTGCATCTGCTCTAATTACGCTGTAGCGGTGGAGGCTATGGCGGCGCAGCTGATGGCGCGCTGGACCGGCAGCAACGAAGCTGCCTGGGAGGCACTGCTTCCCTTGTTCAAAGGCACAGCGGCTAATTTGCAGGCTACGCAAAATCCTGCGGCTGTGCTTACAGGACCTATTGCCCGCGGTGATGTCAGCACGGTAGCAAAGCATCTTGCTGCCTTACCTGCAGCTGTAATTCCTGCCTATTGCTCTCTGGGCCTGGCGACAACCTTGCTAGCCCTTGCTAATGGCACTATTGACGAAAATGCAGCTGATGAGCTGAGAAATTTGCTTGGAGGATATTATGGCTAACAAACAAGTAACAGTCGCAACGATTAAAGAAATGAAGCAAAAGGGCGAGCCTATCACGATGATAACCGCTTACGACGTAGCAATGTCCCGCAACGTTAACGAAGCAGGCGTAGACATGATTCTTGTAGGTGATTCCCTGGGTAACGTAATTTTAGGATATAATTCCACAGTCCCTGTGACAATGGATGAAATGATTCATCATACCAAGGCTGTTATGCGTGGCAACAGCACTGCTTTAGTAGTTGGCGATATGCCGTTTATGAGCTATCAGGCAAGCATTGTTGATGCAATGTATAATGCTGCACGCTTCCTGAAGGAAACAGGCTGCACTGCAGTTAAGCTGGAGGGCGGCTCCGAGGTAGTTCCTCTGGTAGAACGCCTGACACAGGCCGGCATTCCTGTATGTGCTCATATCGGTCTGACTCCACAATCTGTAAATCAGCTGGGCGGCTTCAAGGTACAGGGCAAGGATATTGCCGCTGCACAAAAAATGATTGATGATGCCAAGGCTTTGGAGGCTGCAGGTGCTTTTTCCTGCGTGCTGGAATGCGTTCCGGCAGCACTGGCTGCTAAGGTAACCGCTGAGCTGAAAACTATGGCTACCATCGGTATCGGTGCCGGCAACGGCTGCGACGGTCAGGTGCTCGTATGCAATGATTTGCTGGGTGTTTCCACCGGTTTCTGTCCGAAATTTGTTAAGAAGTATGCTAATCTGCATGATACTACCGTAGAAGCAGTAAAGGAATATATTGCCGATGTTAAGGCAAGAACCTTCCCTGCTCCGGAGCATACCTTCAAGATTGACGATGCTGTTTTAGAAAAATTATATTAATACTTTTATAAATAAAGTGAGGTAATTCAAAATGAAATTAGTACATACAGTTGCAGAGCTGCGCGAAGAGGTTGCAGCAGCTAAAGCTCAGGGTTTGACCATCGGTCTGGTGCCTACTATGGGCGCTTTGCATGAAGGCCATGCATCCCTGATTAAAGCAGCTAACATGGAAAATGACTTTGTTGTAGTCAGCGTTTTCGTAAACCCGACTCAATTCGGTCCTAACGAAGATCTGGATGCTTATCCGCGTACTCTGGAAGCAGACTGCAAGCTGGCAGAAAGTATGGGCGCTAACGTAGTTTTCGCTCCGGCTCCGAAGGAAATGTATCCGAGCGAGGATGCAACCTGGGTAGAAGTAACCGGTGATATTACCAAGGTTCTGTGCGGCCGTACCCGTCCGATTCACTTCCGCGGTGTAACTACCGTTGTTACCAAGCTGTTTAACCTGGCACAACCGGACCGTGCTTACTTCGGCCAGAAGGATGCACAACAGGTTGAGGTTCTGAAACGCATGGTAAAAGACCTGTTCTTCAATATCCAACTGCGCATTATGCCGATTGTCCGCGAAGCTGACGGCCTGGCAAAGAGCTCCCGCAACACCTATCTGAATGAAGCGGAGCGCAAGGCAGCTCTGGTACTGAGCCGTAGCCTGAAGGCTGCTAAGGAGCAGTACGAAGCAGGTGAACGTGACGCTGCTAAGATTACCGCGGCTGTTACTGCTTCCATTAAAGAAGAGCCTATGTCTGATATTGATTATGTTGAAATTTATGCACTGCCGGAATTGAAACCTGTAGCAGCTCCGATGGCAGGCAGCAACCTGCTGGCTGTAGCTGTTAAATTCGGCACTACCCGTCTGATTGATAATGTAGTTTTGGAGGAGAAATAATATGCTTTATACTATGCACCATGGCAAAATTCATCGCGCTACCGTAACCCAGGCTAATCTGGAATATATGGGCAGCATTACTATCGATAGCGAGCTGCTGGAGCTGTCCGGTATTCTTCCGGGTGAGCGTGTACAAATCGTTGACAACAACAACGGCAACCGTCTGGAAACCTATGTTATCGCCGGTGAGCGTGGCAGCGGTGTTATCTGCCTGAACGGTGCTGCTGCACGTAAGGTTCTGGTTGGTGATACTGTTATCATCATCGCTTACAGCCTTATGACCGAGGAAGAAGCTAAAACTTATGTACCGAAGGTTGTAATGGTTGACGAAAACAACCATCCAATCAACGTTCGCGGTACTGAAAAGGAAGCAGAAATCGGCTGATTATAAGCATTATATGAGCACGTTGCGGCTTGCGCTTGGCGCAGGCTGCAGCGTGCTTTTTGCATGGGCGGTTTGCTGAATTTATGAAGTATCAAGCGATTCCGGATAGTAATAAGAAGTTGCATATTTTTCGAAAAGAACAGCAAATAAAAAACTTCGGTAGAACGCTAAATATAATCGTTCTGCCGAAGTTTTCTTTTCTATTCGGTTTTGTTATGGCAACAGCAATGCTCTGCTTCCACAGGCTTCATGGAGCATTTCGGGCAAATGCCTTCGCCTTCCAACAGCTTGCTGCCCCAGGCGTACATGGCCTGCAGGATGGGGAAGAGGCTTTCACCCCGCGGCGTCAGGCTGTACTCAACCTTAGGCGGCACAACGGCGTACACCTTGCGTGTAATTAAGCCATCACTTTCCAGCTCGCGTAATTGCTGGGTGAGCATTTTGGGCGTGGCCTCGGGTACGAGGCGGCGCAGCTCGTTGAAGCGCAAAATTTTGCCGGACAGGTGCCACAGGAGCAAGGCCTTATATTTGCCGCCTATAAGCTGCAGCGTGGCGGCAACGGGACAGTTGACGTTAAGAGTGTCTTTCATTTGGAGTTTCCTTTCTGCAAAGAGCAAGGCGATTAAGATATTATTATGCTATGAAAAATCATATGCCTGCCTGGTGCATCAAAAATTATGTGTTTTTACAGTATCTTTTTGCATACTATCTATCTAAATAGTGCATTCTTGAAATAAAGGTAGCGTTTGCTATAATAATAGCAGATAAAAAAATTTACGTCAAACAGATAGCAAGCGAAAGGAGTCACGATGAAAAAACAGTTACTTGATATAACGGGCATGAGCTGCAGTGCCTGCTCGTCACGCATAGAAAAGGTTGTCAACAGGATGCAGGGCGTGGAGCAGATGAGTGTTAATCTGCTGAAAAATAATGCGCACGTTAGCTTTGATGAAAGCGTTGTAGATGAAAAGGAGATTATTACCCTCATTGAAAAGCTGGGCTTCGGTGCAAGTGTGCATGCCGCAGGAGCTGCCGCTACGCCTGTGCCGCAGCAGGATACGGCGGCGCAGGAGATGGCGGAGATGAAGCAGCGCCTTATCGGCTCGCTGATTTTTGCCGGCCTTGTTTTTTATCAGCATATGGGGCGCATGTGGGGCTGGCCGTTGCCAAGCTTTATTCTGGGGCAGGAAAACGAGCTAATTAATGCTTTGCTACAGATGCTGTGGTGTATTCCGGTACTCTTTATCGACCGCAAGTATTTTATCCATGGTGTGCGTAATCTTTTAAGCGGTGCGCCTAACATGGATTCCCTGATTGCCGTAGGCAGCGGTGCATCGTTTATTTATGGTTTGTATTCCGTATTTGGCATGGCGTATGCCTTTGGACACAATCGTCTTGATTTGTTGCCGGGTTTTGCTGACGCCTTATATTTTGAAGCTAGTGCCGTAATTTTGGCACTTGTAACTGTCGGTAAGTTTATGGAGGCGCGGGCGAAGAGCCACACCTCTGATGCAATTAAGGCACTGATGAACCTTACACCAAAAACTGCGCTTGTCGAGCGTCACGGTCTGCAGGGAGAAATATCTGTAGAGGAGGTTGAGAAAGGCGATGTGCTGATTGTAAAAAGCGGTGCGTCAGTGCCTGTGGACGGTAAAATTATTGAGGGCAGCGCTGCCTTGGACGAAAGTGCGTTGACCGGTGAAAGCTTGCCGGTCGATAAAACAATCGGTGACAAGGTTATCGGCGGCACAGTCAACAGAAGCGGTTACTTTAAGATGGAAGCGACTGCGATTGGCGCTGATACCGCTTTAGCGAAGATTATTGCGCTGGTGGATGAGGCAACCTCTTCTAAAGCGCCTATTGCCAAGCTAGCTGATAAGGTGAGCGGCTATTTTGTGCCTGCCGTTATAGGCATTGCCGTGCTTGCGGCGGCTATCTGGCTGGCTCTGGGCGCAAGCTGGCATTTTGCGCTGACGATAGCTATTTCGGTGCTCGTCATTTCCTGCCCCTGTGCTTTGGGATTGGCAACACCGACAGCGATTATGGTAGGAACAGGGCGTGGTGCCAAGAGCGGCATTCTGATTAAATCGGCAACAGCGTTGGAAACGGCGCATAAGGTTGATACCGTTATCTTAGACAAAACAGGTACGATTACAGCGGGCAAGCCGGTGGTGACGGATATTTTGCCTGTAAAGGTTACGGAAAATGAATTGCTGGCCTTTGCCGCAGGCTTGGAAAAGCTTTCAGAGCATCCGTTAGGTGAAGCGATTGTTGCTGCTGCTGAAGCAAAGCAGCTTGTTTTGCCGGAAGCAGTCAATTATAAGCAAATACCCGGGCAAGGTGTTACGGCAGAAATCGTTGGCGCAGTATGTGCTGCCGGTAATCTGAAGCTGCTGCAGGCGCTTAATGTTGAGACAAGCGCATTGACAGAGCATCATGAAAAGCTGGCATCACAGGGTAAAACACCGTTATACTTTGTGCGTGCAGGTGAGCTTTTAGGCTGCATTGCTGTTGCGGATACCGTAAAGCCGACAAGCAAGGAGGCAATCGGCAAGCTGCAGGCTATGGGCCTGCATGTGCTGATGGTGACCGGTGATAACCGGGAGACGGCGGAGGCGATTCGCACACAGGTTGGCGTAGATGAGGCTATTGCGCAGGTGCTGCCGCAGGATAAGGAAGCGGTGGTACGCAAGCTGCAGCAGGAAGGCCATATTGTCGCTATGGTAGGCGACGGCATCAACGATGCGCCGGCGTTGGCACGTGCCGATGTAGGTATCGCTATCGGTGCCGGCACGGATATTGCGATTGAAGCTGCTGATATGGTTTTGATTAAAAGCGACTTGTTGGATGTGGCGAAAGCAATTTGCTTAAGCCGTAGCGTGATGACCAATATCAAGGAAAATCTTTTCTGGGCCTTTATTTATAATGCCGTCGGTATTCCGTTTGCCGCAGGTGTATTTTATACAGCCTTCGGCTGGCTGCTGAATCCGCTGATTGCAGCGGCGGCGATGAGCTGCAGCAGTGTTTCTGTTGTTACTAACGCACTAAGACTGCGTTTTATAAAATTGTAATTGCAAAGGAGATTTTATTATGACTAAGACTATTGCTATCGAAGGTATGCATTGCCAACATTGTGTTGGCGCCGTTAAGGAAGCACTTGCTGCTGTAGCAGGTGTAACAAGTGTTGTTGTTTCTCTGGAAAACAATAATGCGGTTGTTGAGGGCGCAGGCCTGGATGATGCAGTTTTGAAGACTGCTGTTGAGGATACCGGCTTTGATGTAACCGGCATCAACTGAAAATAAGCACAAAAAAACGCCGCGTAAAGCGGCGTTTAAGCTGTAAAAAGGTCGCTGCGCAGCGGCCTTTTTCTTATGCAAATATTTCTGCTATAGCAGGCGGAAGCATATCAAGTGCGCTTGCTGTCATAAATGCGGCAGCAATGGCTACGACGATAAAAGCAGCAGCGTGCGGATAATCCTTTTTGCGCACGGAAGAGAAGATGGCACGCAGGGATAAAAGCAGAATCAGACCCCAGATGTAGGGACCTGTTACTTCATGGAAAAATTTTTCAAACATGATAACACTCCTTGCTGGCTGAAAAATGTGTTTAAGCAGATATAGATATACATATAATAAAAAAACACCCGCAATAGCAGGTGCTGTTTTTGGATTGGTGCCTCAGCACAGAATCGAACTGTGGACACAAGGATTTTCAGTCCTTTGCTCTACCAACTGAGCTACCGAGGCGTAATGGCGACCCGGATGGGACTCGAACCCACGACCTCCGCCGTGACAGGGCGGCATTCTAACCAACTGAACCACCGGGCCAATCAACTACGAATTATATTATACAGGCTTGAACCTATTTTGTCAACATCTTTTTATACTTTTTTTAAATCATCCAATGCAGCCATCAATTTTTCCTCTATATGCACCTGCAAAGCCTGCAACTTATCCTCCGCCGGCACGTTGCCAAGCACGTCAAAAGCGTCTGTGGTCAATGGCAGATGATTCTTGCGCATTTCCGCAAACAGCTCATCACGGAAAATATTATAGGAAAAGTATATCTGATTGCCATGCTTGAAATCAGTATAATCCAAAAAAATAAATGAACCATTGATATAAGGCAAGGGATTATCGGGCGTAATATACAGCTCATAATCGCCTACCTGAGCAGGCAGCGAGCGCCAGTAGTCCCACTGCTCAAAGTGCAGCGCTTTTGCTTCATACGGCAGCGCATGCACGGTTTTCTTGTCCATGCTGGCCAAAATATCCGGCAGGCTCTTGCGCATCATGTCGGCAAAGTGCTCGCGGTCACGGCAGAAGAAGCGCACGTCGCGAAACGTATGCAGGCCTACGGTTTTTACCGGCACATAGTCAAAGGTTTCTTTTGTATAAGTCAAATCAAGACGACAGTGCGACGCTTCGTGCACATAGGCTGCAATATTCAAAATCTGTCCGTCGATGCCGGAACCCGGCACAAGGGTATAATCACCGATTGCAGCAGGCAGATTGCGCACAAAGTCCCAATCCTTAAGCCCTGCCTCTATTTCTTTGATATCAGGCTGTCCCATCTCAACCTCCGCACTTTTCCAGCAGCTTGCCGATTTTACTGTAAATCCTTACTGCATTGTTATAAAATACATCCTCGTGATAGCATTCTGGAACAACGTGGCTGATCATCCAGATATACAGGGGAATATTTACAAGCGGCCAGTCGCTGCCATACATGATTTTTTCATAATTGCCAAGATAATTCAGCCAGGTATGCAGCTGACGCAAAAATCCACGCTGTCTTTCCAGCAGCATCAGCGGTTTAGGATTGCCCTCCACCAGACCGGAAAGGTCAATACATACGTTGGCGTTCTTGCAGGCCACCTCTGCCGCATCGGCGAACCATGGGCAACCACAGTGCGCTATGACAAAGGTAACATCAGGAAATGCCACTGCTGCTTCATCAACAGTCAGCGGATGTGAATATTTCAATAAACCGCTGGGCCAGGCAGTATCGCCTGTGTGAATTGCAACAGGCACATTATAGGCACGCGCCAGTTCAAACAGCGGCCAATGCCTTTTATCGTTGACATAGACAGCATTATAACCGGGATAGAGCTTAATGCCCAGACAATGCGGGTCCTTAATGAAGCGTTCAAATTCCTGCGCTGTTTTTTCCGCATTTGCTTCGGTTATAGCCTCGCTGTTTACACCCATGCAGTAACCCATGTTTTGCGGCTGATTGTAATGCGCCTCGTCAAAAGGCGCTGCAAGGTCAATCATACGCGGTGTAACACCACCGTATTTCGAAGACGTATAATTAGTGTTGCCCATAGCTACGGAAAAAACGATATTGTTTTCTTCGCATATTTTCTGCCAGCAGGCCGCTGTATTTTCATAACCTGCATTGGCTGCAACCTGCACAAAACCATCAACATTGTAATAATGCATATGGGCATCAATAATCTTCATTCGTAACCCCTCTTTATTTTAAAACACGTATCGCTATTCTTCTTCCTCTTTAGGCAGAATGATATTTAACACCATAGCCACGATAAAAACTACGGCTACACAGTTTTCTGCAAAAACATTCTTAATCAGATCCGGGAAAATCTTAAAAATTGCCGGTGTCTGAGTAAAGCCGATTCCGATGCTGAGTGCCAGAGAAGCAATCGTTACATTACGGGAATTGTAGCCGCAGTTGGCAATCATCTGCACGCCGCTGACTACGATAGAACCGAACATCATCAAGGTGCAACCGCCCAAAACAGCCTCCGGCAGGGATGCCAGCAGCACGCCCAGCGCCGGGAACAGGCCTGCCATAATCATAATAACAGCGCCTGTCATGATAGCAAAACGGTTAACAACCTTCGTCATAGCAATCAGGCCTACGTTCTGGCTGAAGGAGGTGATGGGCAAGCAACCGAAAACAGAAGACAAGCTGCTTACCAGACCATCGCAGACAATGGAGCCGGAAATTTCTTTCTCTTTAACATCACGGCGCAGACCGATAGCAGTCATGGCAGAGGTATCACCGATGGTTTCGGTAGCGGAAACCAGGAAGATCAAAAAGAATGCAAAAATTGCATCGGGATGGAATTCCATGGTAAAAGGCATCAGCTGAGGAATAGCAATCAGCTTAACCTCAGCGAGCTTGCTCATATTTACCATGCCCATAAAATAAGCAACTACATAGCCGACAATCAAACCAAAAAGCACGGAAAGCTGTTTATAGAAGGATTTGGCGAAAATATTGTAGGCAATGCAGCTTACCAAAGTAATAGTACCTACAATAATATAAGGAGCATCACCGAAGTTTGGGTTACCGAAGCCGCCGCCGAAGGAGTTAGCACCTACCGCCAGCAAAGAGAAACCGATGGAGGTAACAACGGTAGCAGCAACAATCGGCGGAATCAGACGGCGCCAATATTTTGCTCCCAGGCCTAAAAAGCCTTCCAGCAAGCCGCCAACCAGTACCGCACCCATAACGCCGCCGTAACCGTACTTAGCACCGATAACACAGGCGATGGATACAAAGGTGAAGCTGATGCCCATAACGATAGGCAACCCGCTGCCCACGCGCCATATTGGATAAAGTTGAATCAGCGTACCGATGCCTGCTACCAACATTGCCGACTGCACCAGCGCACCGCTCTGTTCTACCGGCATTTTTACCACACCGGCTACAATCAGAATCGGAGCGATATTCGCTACGAACATCGCCAGAATATGCTGCAGGCCAAAGGGAATCGCTTTGCTTACAGATATTTTTCCGTCTAAGTCGTATATCGGATCACTATATTGTTTTTCGCTCATTACGCTTCCTCATGTCTGAACACTATTGTGTTGGTTTTTGCATCCATCTTATCAATAATAGCTAAGGAATGCAGGTTGTAGCCGGCTTTGCGCAGCTTGTCGCCGCCGCCCTGGAAGCCTTTTTCTACAGCAACGCCAACGCCTTCAACAGTAGCGCCGGACTGACGTACAATATCGATAAGTCCTTCCAGTGCACAACCGTTAGCCAGGAAGTCATCAATAATCAGCACATGATCTGTTTTGGACAGGAATCTTTTGGAAACAACAACGTCGTTTGTTTTGCTATGGGTATAGGAATAAATTTGAGTGAAGTAAACATCCTTATCCATATTGCTGCCGCTGGATTTCTTGGCAAACACTACCGGAACGCCAAAATACATTGCCGCAACGCAGGCAATACCGATACCTGAGGCTTCAATAGTCAGGATTTTAGTAATATTCCTGTCTGCAAACAAGCGCTTTAATTCTTTACCAAGCTCCGCAACAAACGGTACATCAATCTGATGATTTAAAAAGCTGTCAACCTTCAGGACATTACCGCTTTTGATAACACCGTCATTAACAATTTTTTCTTCCAATAATTTCATCGTCAAGCCCTCCATACATTTTGTTTTTTAACTGCTGCTACGAACATGTCAGCAATAAATTTGTCTTTTAAGTATAAAGATTATTTTATCACACTGACAATCTATGGTAAAGTGATTTTCTGCTTCCGCAGAGATATTTTTACCTTAATCTACCACCAGTGCGACTTCGCTGCCTGTCCCCTGTTGGCCGCGTTTTTTCCTGACGAGAATTTTTTTGTCAATCATTTCCTGCAAATCATGTACATGCGAAATTATGCCTACAAGGCGATGACCTTCACTGAGGCCCTGCAGCGTAGCAATAGCCTGCTGCAGACTGCTGTCATCCAGCGAACCAAAGCCTTCGTCGACAAACATCGTATCCAGCTGAATGCCGCCTGCGCAGGACTGCACCTCATCCGCCAATCCCAGCGCCAACGCCAATGATGCCATAAAGGATTCGCCACCGCTTAAGGTTTTTACGCTGCGCAAATTACCGCTGTAATAATCCTTAACCTCCAAATCGAGGCCTGTTTTGCTGTTGCCCGTCTTGCTGTCCGCATCCTGCATTTTGTCACGGCACAGCTCGTACTGGCCGCGGCTCATGTGCAGCAGCCTTACATTGGCGCGCTGCAGAATTTTATCGAAGTAGTGCATCTGCACATAGGTTTCCAGATTAACGCGTTTTTTTCCTGTCAAGGTTCCGTTTAGCGTTGCGGAAAGGCTGTTGATCAAGCTGTACTCCGCTTCGCAGGCTGCCCTGCGCGCTTCGTAGCCGCTGACCTCCTGCTTAATCCGCTGATTATTCTTAATTGCGGCATACAATCGCTTGTCCTGCAGCTCCAGCTCCCGCTGCTGCGCCAACAGCTTTTCATGCTCCTGCTGCAGCTCCTGTTCATCAACATCCGTCAGCAGCTCATTCTGCTCGGCGAGCTGCTTTTTCAGCTCCTGCAGCTGTCCTTCGGCACCTGCCAGCTGCTGCCTTAAATTTTGTGCCGCAGCCTCCGCCTGCTTGTCGGCAGCCTTCTGCTGCTCCAAAGTTTTCGCCAGCTTACGGTATTGCTCCACCTTTTCCTGCAAAAAGCCCATTTTCAGGCGCAGGGCCGTAATCTTATTGTTAACATCCTTCAGCTCTGCCTGCGCTCTTTCGGCAATCAGCTTCAAATCATCACAGCCAAGCAGCTCCACGCCCTTGCCTAGCAGCAAGGTTTTGTCCAGCTCCAGATGTTCCTTTAAAGCCTTGCCTTCACCTATAAGACCATCCCTTATCTTCTGAGCAGCCTCAGCTTTAGCGCGCGCCTGCTCAACATCATTTTCGGTAGGTGCGTCCTGCGCCAGCTGCACAGGCTGCGGATGCTCGCAGGAACCGCAAACCGGGCAGGGCTTGCCGGGCTTCAGCTTATCGTGTGCCAAAAGTCCCGCCTGCGCGCCCAAAAATCTGTCAAAGCAAGCGTCGCTCAGCTCATTAAGATGATTGAAATTATCGCAGGCCTGCTTATATTCCTGACGCTTCTGCAGAAGTGCAACCTCCTGACTTTGGTAACGCTGCTGCATTTCCTGTAATTGCCGCAGCTCCCTTTGGCGTGCAGCCAGCTGCTGCCTTTCTGTTTGCATCTGTGCCAGCTCCACCTCGCCCTTTTGCGCTTCACTGACCTCTGCCTCAAGCTTTTGCAGAGCCTCCTGTCTTTGCACTGCTGCAGCTGCTTCCTGCTCCAGTTGCTTTTGCATGCCTGCTATTCTCACTTCTGTCGTCTGCATATATTTTTCAAGCTGCTGCTTTTTATCAATAGCGCTCAGGCTGTCCTGCAGCGCAGTCAGATTTTTCGTCACAATATCCACCGCTGCCGCCACCTGCTGCTGTTCCTTTTCGTCAAGAGCAATAATTGTGTCAACCAAGGCCAGTACTTCTTCAACACAGCCTTCATAGTGACGCAAAGCAAAGCTCTGCAGCTGCTCCGTATATGCGGGATAAATGCAGCTGATGCCGCTTAACGCCTGCTCGCTTCGGCGCTGCTGCTCGGCAAATTCATTACGCTTGGCCGCAGCATCCTGCTTCAGCTTATCCTGCAGCTGCTGGAAGAAGTATGTATGAAATAAATCACGGAAGATTTTACTGCGCTCATCCGTATTGGTATCCAAAAATTTGCGGAACTGTCCCTGAGCAATCATCGTAATCTGCGTAAACTGCTTGTGATTAAGCCCCAACAGCTCCACGATGCTTTTATCTACCTCCGACATTCTCGTTACCGGAACACGGTCATCGGGATAGTACAGCTCGGCGCCGGCCTTCTCCTTCGTCATACCGGTGCCGCGCTTCGCCGGACGGCGGTACTCAGGATTGCGTCTTACCCTGTAGCACTTGCCTCGGAATGAAAACTCCAGCTCCACAAACGTCGGCGTATCGGTGTCCGCATATTGGCTGCGCAGCATGTTGGCATCACGCACACCGCCGCTCGTCTGTCCGTACAGGGCATAGGAAACAGCGTCAAAAATCACAGTTTTACCGGCACCTGTATCGCCGGTAATCAGGTACAACCCCTGCTCTCCGAGCTTGGAAAAATCTATAACGGTTTGGCCTGCATACGGACCAAACGCACTCATAACCAGCTTCAGCGGTCTCATAATACGTCACCTCCCATTTCCGAAAGCAAATTAGTAAGATACTGCTTCTGCTCCTCGCTCAGTTTCTGATTGTTCTGCAGACGATAAAAATCATCAATAAGCTCTAACGGTGTTTTCTCTACCAAATCTTCCGTTATTTCCAGTTCTGCATTCGCCTGCGTGCGCTTATTGTCATAATCAAGCTGCAGCAAATTCTTATATACAGTCTGCAGGCGTTGCATAGCATTAGTTACATCGTTTTCATCCGTAAGCGTCAGATAATAAAAATCCTGCAGGAAGCCATTTTCATCCATCGGAAACATGGCATAATTCGGTCTTGCCATTAAATTCTCAAAGGTATCCTTTAAATAGCGCACCTCACGCAACGGCGTCAGCGGCAGCTGCGTAACCTTCATATTGCCTTTTTCGGCAAGCTCCACCAGCGTCACGGATTTTTGCTGCTGCCATTCGCTGAAGGAATATTTCAGCGGTGTACCGCAATAGCGGATGCGCTCGTTGCCGCCGACATTCTGCGGATTATGGATATGCCCCAAAGCCACATAATCAAAAGCAGCAAAAACCTCCGCACCGATATTATCCAATCCGCCCACATTAACAGCCTCACTGCCTGCGGTAACAGCACCGGTAACAAACTGATGCGCAACAAGCACATTGCGCTCGTCCTGTGCCAACTGCAGCTGCGACACAGCATATTTCACCGCATCATGGTAGCCTGTAATCTCTGCTGCAGCCTCCTCAGGTGCCCAATGCTTCACAACAGCAGGCTTCAAAAATGGCAGCAGGAAAATATTCACTCTGCCGAATTCATCCTCCAGCACAAGCTTCTGCTCCTCACCGTTGTAGCTGCCCGCAAAATGAATGCCGCTGCCGCTCATCAACTGCGCACCGAACGCCAAGCGCTCCGCCGAATCATGGTTGCCGCTGATGATGCACACAGGCACCTTAAGCTCCGCCAGCTGATTCAGAAAATCATCAAATAAAACGACAGCTTCTGCCGGCGGCACCGGTTTATCATAAATATCTCCGGCAAGCAGTACGCAATCAGGCTGCTTAGCGCAAATCATCTGTACAATCCGTTGTAAAATATATTTTTGATCCTCATAAAGAGAAAATTCATTGAGTTTTTTTCCTAAATGCAAATCAGACAAATGTAAAAGCTTCATGCTATCACTCCCTGTCACGAATATTTATTCACTGTTATTTAATCGTTGTATTATCTTGATTTTATCATGCTAAAGCATATGCGTCAATCTATACTTCAAACAAACGTTGCCGGTCCTCCTAAACTTTCTGGAAAAAATTTCTACTTTTTTTCAAAAAAGTACTTGACCAACTGCTATCTATCTGCTATAATCGTTATTGTTCTGATGAGCGTGCTCAAAAAGAACTGCTACTCCGGGATGGTGTAATGGTAGCACAAGTGACTCTGGATCATTCGGTCTGGGTTCGAGTCCTAGTCCCGGAGCCAAATGGCGCTATGGTCAAGCGGCTAAGACGTCGCCCTCTCAAGGCGAAATCAAGGGTTCGATTCCCTTTAGCGCTACCACGAAAGGCAAAACGCTGAGATTCAACTGAATTTCAGCGTTTTTATTATTTACAATTACTTTTACATCCAAGGAGTCAAAAAACTTCTTCAGGAAAGCGTCAGAAACCCCTACTTCAGTAATGAACGAATCAACGAAAGCTTCCAGAATATCTTGATTGATAGCAGAATAGTCATTCTTGTTCAGCTCAATAAGTTCTGCCTCCATCATATCTAAAGTTTTCTTAGCTTCTTTATAAGCGTTTAATACCATATCATCTGTTCCATCATACAAGGCAAGAAGGTTCTTAGCCTTGTTTTTTTGTACCCCAATTTTTTGACGCAGTTCATCCGCACGAACTTTCTCCTCTCTATTCTCAGACTGATTTAAAAATTCCGCAATAATAGACTGCTTGTGAGCCTTTATGTAGTCAACAATAGCAAGATAAACAACATATTCTATTTTGTCTTTGCGCACCATAGAAACGTCACAATTACCATGTTTATTTTTTTGGTTGCTACAAGCATAATAAATGTATTTATTTCCTCTGGCTCCAATTCTAGTTCCAGACATAGCTGCTCCGCACTCGCAGAAAATACGGCCACTAAGCGCATATATTTCTTTCGCATTTGTTGCGCCATTACGACGTCTAGCCATAATCTTTTCTACAGTCAAAAAATCCTTTTTTTCTATAATCGCAGGAAGAGCATCTTCAAATTCCATATAGTTGTCAGCCTTCTTTCTACTATTATGCTTGGTACTCTTGCCAAGTTCCTAGACACCTATATATTTGCGGTTACGCAATATATCATGTATAGCGCCTTTACTATAATCTCCACCACGCTTGGTTTTATAGCCATTTGCTTTTAACCAATCAACTATTTTTCCATAGCCTGCACCTTCAATCTTCATAGAAAAGATTTTTTTGACAGCTATAGCCTCATATTCATTAATAACATACGTTCCATCCGGCGCTATGTCATACCCCAAAGGAGAAATTCCTCCATTATGATTTTTCTGCAACAAATTCTCTTTTTTGCCACGTTTTACCTTGATAGATAAATTGCGAGAATAAAAGGCTGCTACAGCAACTTTAATACCCTCTGTAAGCTTGCCGTTAGCTGTCGATACATCTATACCCTCTGCACTGTATTCGTAGCGTACACCTAATTTCAGAAGCTTATTGACGCTTGCGTAATAATCCATTTCATTACGTGCTGTGCGATCAATCTGGTAAAAGACTATAACATCAAATATACCGCGTGATGCATCCTCAATCATCTGATTGAATTGTTCACGCCCTGCTACTGTTGTGCCACTTTTAGCTTCATCGTAATAGTAGTGTACAATATCATAGCCCCTTCTTCTGCAATACTCTTCGCTGCAATGAAACTGACCGGATATAGATTCATAACGCTGATTATCAGAAGAATATCTTGCATATAATACTGCTCTCATTACTCTCACCTCTCGTTTTTAATTTCTTTTGCACTTAAAACGTTATTTTGTTATAATAAGAATGCTGTGACTCTTTCCGGTAGGAAGGAGGTGGGAATGTGTTCCAAGCAGTTCTTTCTTTCGTTTCTTCTGTCGTAGCAGGTATTGTTGCCAACATTATTTGCAAGTGGCTGGATAGAAGATAGGTTCACAGCCAGCACAAAAAAACCCCGAGTGCCAGCTCGGGGTTTTCTTTTTTTGCGTGGAAACATGCTCCACAGCTCTTTCTTTTGTCAACAATATAGTACCACGAGCATTCTGGATTGTCAAATATTATTATTGGCTGTTTTATGCAGCTCTTTTTTATTTCACAAAGAAAATATAGAGCAATAGTATTACTATAACAACAATAAGGTACTTATTATAGCTTGTACTTGCTATAGTTGTATCCGTAGAAGTAGATGCAGATTGTTTTATGCTTTTGTAATAATGCTTATTAATATAATTGGCCAAGTCTGTTGGAGTTATAAAATAATTATGTGAACCATTCTTATTAAATGGAGCGTCGGATGCTCTATCAGCATTAGTAAAGTCTTTTGTATGTCCTACGCCAATCAGAACAGGTTTTTTGGAATTTGTAATAGATTGACATATTTTTTCATTATCAAAAATGTATCTTATTCCAATCGGATCACCGCCACCACGGACTATGCAAATAAGATTTGCGTGATTACTATCATTAGCTGCTTTTATTACTGCAGGAATTTCTTCTAAAGCCTTATCACCCTCCATGGGGACATTAACTTTTGTGATATCAATATTTTTATTGCGACTAAGTATACGCAAAAAGTCTTGAGCACCGGCACCACTAACATTAGATATTAATGTAATTTTAGGATTTTCTGGTAATGCTTTAGGTTTATTGTTAGGAGGACAGTAATAATTTGTTTTTTCTTCGTTATGGTAAATTGTTCTGGCCTTTATTTGCAAGATAAATTTATTGTTTTTATCTTTCTGTTTCCATAAATCAGGATATCCAGAAACCTTCACATAATCTTTTTCTTTTAATTTAACTCCGACATTCAGCAGCTTCTTCCAGTTATAAGAATCAATATAAATATTAACTGCAAAATCTTTGTCATAATTTAATCTAAAAGTAGCATAGCTATTATCATCAGATACCTTAAAATCAAATACTTTGCCTGATACAGTAATAGTTTCGTTGCCACCTTCTATTATAGGAGTTATATTATCTAATACCGTAACAGAATCAATATCTTTTTCATTCATCTTGATCACCTTTAAATTTAATAAGAACTAAGCTATTCCTTCTTTTTCAATATTCTTCTTGCGTAGTTTGGTTATTTTCATATCAATAATTGCTTCTAATTCTTCCTGGTCATCGTCATCTAATTGTCTGATTTTCTTATCAGAGATTCTTCTGCAGGAGTTAAAGGCATATAACCATTCTTACTATTTTTCAGCCCCAAAAGATAATCTGTTGTCACATTAAATATTTTAGCTAAAGCTACTAGCATCTCATTAGATGGTTCTCTATAACGGATACTAGAAACTAGACCAGATTTTGAAAAAATATGCGTGCATGGTATATTAAGTACATACAGAAAATAGAGGACAAAATCATGCCAAAGAGAAAATACACGCCAGAATTCAAGACGAAAAACATTATTGCAATCCAGCAAGGTGACAAAGAGTTCAATGCCATCTGTGCATAAAATAACCTTAATCCTAACATGGTCAGAAAGTGGAAGCAGGAATTCCTTGCTAATGCTCACCTAGCTTTCGGTGCAGAAGCAGAGCATAAGGCTGCTCTGAGAAAGGAGAAAGACCTGTAGAGAAATAAGGACCGTATGCTCAAAACTATTTGGCAATTGACATTAGAACGAGATTTCCTTCAAGATTGCTTTCGCATTGTTGGAGAGCCAATTCCAAACAAAGCTGCCAGAATATGATTCAAAAGAATAAGGGGATATCAGTACGTAGGCAATGCAAACTGCTTAAAATAAACCGCTCGAGCCTATATTATGATACAAAACCAGAAGATACAGCTAAAGCAGCATTGAAAGAATAACTTATGCAGCGAATAGATGACTGGCATACAAAATGTCCATACTTAGGCTCTCGCAATATATTGGTTAAGTTTCAAGAAGAAATCTATAACATATGTCGCAAAACAGTAAGAAATATCATGCGGAAAATGGCTATATATGTGATATACCTAAAGAAAATTTATCTAAGCGTAATTTCAAGGAAAGTATAGTGCCGTATTTACTAAGAAATTACACAGTGAATTCCTCAAATCAAGTATGTCCTATATATGTAATATATATACCAATAAAAAAGGAACATATGTATTTAACAGCAATAATAAATTGGTTCAGCCGAAAAGTTATTACCCATTATTTGACAGATCCCCTTGATACAAATTCAGTAACAACACCAGTAAAGGAAGCGATTGAAAGATACGGAATACCAGCAATTATAAACTCTGATCAAGGTAGTCAGTTCACGAGTACAGCATATAAATTGCTGCTTAAAAGCTATAAAATTAGGCAGAGCATGGACGGAAAAAGCAGATGGGCAGACAACATTATGATAGAGCGCTAGTTCAGAAGTCTGAAAACAAAGCAGATATACCCTAATGAATATGCCTCTCCTAGAGAGCTTAGAGTACTTATTAACAAGTATGTTGAAGAATACAATAAAATAAGGTCGCATGAGCCACTGGATTACCAAGCTCCTGATGATGTATATTATGGAGTTTTAGCAGCATAGGTCATGACACGCTAAAAAAAATTTCATATTGGTCTTGACATTGGGTCCATTATATTCTTTACTGATTTCAAGACGAAAGAATAATAGTAAGTCAGAGGAAAGAATTCTTGTTTTACTAATCTAGTCTCTTTACAGCTATGCCAGTAGCATGAACTACATATGTAGTTGGCCACCCAGCAACACGTCCTTGTGAAACATTAAATTTCACGTCTATTAAACAGTCAGCACCATAATAATAAGCACTATTCTTTAAATCATGAAAAATAAATTTGAGAGCTTCATCAAAATTTTCTTGACCAGTAACCCACGAATAAACGCTTCCACTCAGAATTTTATATTCAAAATCTACTACGCTAGTAAAATATATCGGTATCGAATTAATTATAGTTTCTTTCCTTATTTTTTCTTCTTCAATACGCTTATTCTCTTCTTCAAGCTCCCGCTTTTTTCTTTTACTTTCTGCACTTTCAAAAAAGAATCCCATTCAATACACTCCTCCTATAATATGTTTGTAAATCAAAATCGCTACGCCTACAATGTAAATGTTGTTAATATCATCTATCACAATTGACTCTATAATGCTACACGATTCTTGTCAAGTCATAACAAAAATATCTACTAACACCTCCTGTGAAATACTTTCGCGCTACTTCTCTTTAAGCTTACAATCTACTTCATAGAACAAATGTTGCTTGCTATTTAAGTAGAGTCTTTCACCTTTAGGGATCTAGCTCTATTGCCGTCCAAAATTGTTCTTATTTTGTCTTTTACAATACTTGCTCCGCATAGTCAAGCATAAAGAAATAATATTTTTCGTTAGCTTATAATAACAGTATAGCAGACTTTTAATCATTTATTGCCAGTATGAAAGTAAATTACTTGAGTTTTTGTGAATTTTTTATGAAAAATGAACTTATAATACTAAAAACACCAAAAGTAAGACAAATCCAGACCGTCAACAAGTGATTTTTGACGCTTAAATTCTAAAAATTTCCATTAGATATGCAACTTCATTATACAATCTACAAAACTTAAAAGCCTAATGAGTTACGCAATTTATGTGAACTAATTAGGCTTTGTTTTTTCTATGCCCTTATACAAGTAAGTCGTCGTACTCGTCAATTAGTATTTTAGCCGTGATTTCAGTTGAATTTTCGCCTATCCTACCAGAAATCGGGGCTTGGGGTGCGAAAGACTATTGAGTGCTATATTTACGGTAATTAAGATGTTGCATCTTAATTCAAAGGAGGCTTTCAATATGAAGTTTTTTGGCTAAGATGAACGAAATTTACTCTGTTTGATTAGAAAAATGTACAACTTGTTCTTGTAATTTACGGGCTTTTAATTTCGCTATATTTTATATTCTCCTAAATCTTTCTCCACACATTTCTGAACCTGCAGCGCCATATCTTCAGCCAGCTTGAGATTCATACCTAGCTTCTTCGCAACCTCCAAGATATCCTTCATGCCCGGATTTTTGCCATTACCATCAACCATTATAGCATGCTCTCCGCCTATAGAATAACTATACGTCAAATCATAGGCAGGCGATAAAAGCCATTTTTCCTCATCATCCGAATATATAAACGAAAAGTTTTTGGAATGATCATCACGGTTATGCGCAAAAACATTAAAGCACATTAACCTAAACAGTTTTTCAAGCTCCTGATAGTCCTTCGTCAACGTCAAAGTTAATTTTCCCAAGATAATAAAATCAAGATACAGTACGAACGCGAGCTGCAATTTCTTTGTTAATTTCATCTGGGGTAGCTTCTAAAAAATCAAACATATTCATAACTAATATTTTATCCCCAAAGTGTTGTTTTTGCAAGTTTCAGCTAATATTTTATCCGCTATTTCCTGTAATAAACACAAATTGTTTGTCACGAATTATATACATTATTCGTGACATTTTGCGCACTCTGCAAGCTGATTTAGTCGTTATGATAGATAAAAAAACAGCCTGGAAAAATCCAGGCAAATTGGAACGGAATGCATATGAACAAGGTATACATATTTAGGCATGCGCATTGGGGATGACCGCACGCTATGTACAATTTTATTATAGTTCATTTCTTTACTACTATCAAGTTTATTTTATAAATTTGTAATATAAACAACCTATATTTTTAGTTAGTTGTTTTACTGTTAACATAATATGCATTTTTTCAAGCAATGCCCATAATTTTACTACGAACATTACAATCTGCGCATAACAAACCCTTGCGCTGCATCATCCCACAAAAGCTCTAGCTGCAAATCCGTGCAATATTTTCTCTGCATGCCAAATATAGCTTCCGGAGGCATATATTCATATTGACTGAGCAGAATAAAACGTCCGCTGCCATCCGTATTAATCTTGGTCACAATTTGCCGCCATTGGTCAATGGCATAGCCGTTTTTCGCTAAATCCTCCAAGGTTACATATGTCAGCCATTGTCCGTTTTCCTTACCGATAAGCCAATAACCGCAGTTCTGCTCATGAGCACCGATAGTGGCATTTATTTCAAAAAATATATTTTCGGGATTAGCGGTAAAAACATCCCGCACCCTATAGCCAACCATTCCATTCTCCGCAGGAACGAAGGTCTTATAAACATCTTTAGTATTTTTGTTCATCAGCTGCAGAGTGCCGTCATCGGCAAGGAAGAATTGCACGCCTTCTTCCTCATCACTGATTGCCAGCTCTCTGCTGTTCATATAAAGAAATGTTCCGTTATCAGCAGTCAAAAATTCCGCTGCCCGAACCTTTGGAGCATCCGCAAGCAAGCACACGAGGCAAAGTAAAAATAAAGATATGCAGGAAAACAATTTCTTAGCAATACGCATATTCATCAACCTCCTAAATTAGTTTCTGGCATTATAATTATAGCAACAAGAAGCTCTTTTTCCCCCACCCCAAAGCATGATTTCGGGTGGGACGGAAGAAATTTTCTTGTGCTAACAAGCAAATTTCCCAAAGCTCAAATAAAAAAGCTGCAGCCTGCTCCCGTACTCAGGAGCAAAGCTGCAGCTTTTGCTTTTATTCTATTGTTATAACAGAACTGCTCTCTTGTGCTTTACACCAGCTCTTCTCTGGACTCATGAATCTTCTTCAAAAGCTCCTTACCGGCAATACCCGGTCTGGTCATTTCCGCAGGAGCAAGGATAACATCCAAATCCTCTTTACTCAGCACCTTGCGTTCAATGAGCAGGTCCTTAATATTTCTGTTGGTTGCCAGCGCCTCCTTCGCCAAAACGGAGCAGGTTTCATAACCGATATGCGGCAGCAGTGCGGTAACAATGCCCACGCTCTTATCCAGCCATTCCGCACATTGAGCACGATTAGCCTTAATGCCGTCTACGCAGCGGGTGCGCAGAGTATTAACGGCATTTGTCAGGAAACGTAAGGAATTGAAAATATTGTAAGCCATAACAGGCTCCATAACATTAAGCTGGAACTGACCGTTTTCTACACCGAAGGCAACAGCCAAATCGTTGGCAATTACCTGATAGCAGGTCTGGTCCACTACCTCGGGGATAACGGGGTTAACCTTACCCGGCATGATGGAGGAACCGGGCTGGCGTGGCGGCAGCGTAATTTCGCAGAAGCCTGCTCTCGGACCGGAGGCCATCAGGCGCAGGTCATTGGAAATCTTAATCAAGGAAAGTGCCGATGTTTTCAAACTGGAGGACAAATCGGTAAAGATATCCGTATTACTGGTAGCATCAACAAGATTGTCCGCAGTAGTAAAGTCTTCGCCGGTAACAAGTGTAAGCTGCTCGCAAACCTCTTTGATATATTCGGGATCAGCATTCAGACCGGTACCTACTGCCGTTGCGCCCATATTCATGGTGTGCAGCAGCTCACAGCTGCGGCGAATGTAGTTACTGCGTCTGCGCATGGAGGAAGCAAAGGCTTTGAACTCCAGGCCTAAGGTAATAGGCACAGCATCCTGTAAATGGGTACGGCCGATTTTCAGCACATCCTTGAATTCCTCGCCTTTCTTATCAAAGGAATCTGCAAGGTTTTCCAAGGCAATAATAAGCTGTTCGGCGCGCATCAGAGCGCAGACACGTATGGATGTAGGAATAACATCGTTAGTGGACTGCGACATATTGGCATGGTTATTAGGGCTGATATAATTATAATCGCCGCGAGGACGGCCGAGAATTTCCAAAGCACGGTTACAGATTACTTCGTTCGTATTCATATTGAAGGATGTTCCGGCACCGCCCTGAATCGGATCGGTCGGGAACTGGTCGTTCAGCTTGCCGCTGATAATATCATCGCAGGCCTGAACCATAGCATTGCCGATTTTTTCATCCAAAAGACCGATTTTCATATTGGCCAAGGCCGCAGCCTTTTTGACCATACCCAAGGCTTTGATAAAAAGCGGATCGGCAGTGTAGCCTGTAATCTGGAAGTTTTCCATGGCACGCATGGTCTGTACACCATAATATGCATTATCAGGAATTTCTAATTCACCTAAAAAGTCGTGTTCTTTACGCATAATACATTTGCCTCCTTCTTCAAAAGCGTGTAAAAGCTGCTTTTAATCGAAATCTGTATTATGTATACATAATACATTCAAGCCACCATTCTGTCAAGCACATTATTGCGAATTTTGAGAAATTTACTTACAAAAAAGAACTGCCTTAAGACGCTAAGCTCAAGGCAGCTCAAAATAATCTGCTTTAGATAAAATCTACCACACCATTCTCCAGATGGTACATGGCACCGATAACGCGCAAGCCTTCCTGATGCTCAACCTTTTGAATCTCCAGGCTTGCTTCGATTTCCGCTTCACAGCTTTTGACATTCAGGCAGGCTGCCTTATACGGGTCGCACTCGTCGCCAATCGCTGCTTTGATTTTATCCGTGATAAATTTGATATAGCCCTCCGGATCGTGATTGATTGCAGCATGCACCGCACCGCAATGTGTATGCCCCATAACAACAATCAACGGTGCGCCCAGATGACTGGCAGCGTATTCAATACTGCCCAGCTGATGCTCATCAATCACATTACCGGCAATACGGATAACAAACAGCTCGCCGATACCTGTCATAAAAATATTCTCCGGAATCACGCGGGAATCAGAGCAAGTAATAATAATCGCATAAGGCTTCTGACCGTTAACCAAGGTATCTGTTCTCTTTGCCTGCGAAATGTCCTCGCTGTTGACCTTGGCATCAATATAGCTGGCGTTGCCTGCTTTTAATTTTTCTAAAGCCTTTGCCGGTGTTGTTGTTATATGCTTAATCATAAAATCGCCCCTCTTAGAACATACTTTGCCAAAAAATCATTCGGTAATCGCTATCTTGATAACTCCGTCTAATCTGTTTTCGAAAATGCGGTAAGCTTCCTCGATATCCGCCAGCTTGAAGCGATGTGTAATCAGCGGCGTGGTATCAATTTTGCCTTCTTCAATCAGGCGCAGAATCTCCGCACAGTCGCAGCCATCCACGCCACCGGTTTTAAAAATAAGGTTCTTGCCGTACATATCGGGCAAAGGCAGGCTCTGCGCTTCATCGTAAAGCGCCACAACTGTCACAATAGCATTCGGACGCGCGCATTTCCACGCGAGCTGGAAGGTGTCGCGACCGCCGGCAACCTCCAGAACAACGTCCGCACCGCCGTGGTCGGAATGCTCCTTAACAAACGCTTCGCATTCCTCAGGCTCGCAAAGCAGTACATCGGGATAATGCTTGCTGACAAACTCCGCTCTGGCAGCATCCTTCTCGCAGATGATAATGCGCTTCGGCTGCTTCAGCATAACGCACAGCAGGGTGCAAATACCCGTCGGACCGGCACCGATAATCAGCACGGTATCCTCCTCGGTGATTTCCGAAATGCGTGTTGCCCAAAAGCCGGTAGCAAGAATATCGCCCACAAAAAGCGCTTGCTCATCGCTGACATTGTCAGGAATTTTGTTAAGGCCCTGATTGGCATAGGGTACACGCACAAATTCCGCCTGTCCGCCGTCAATGCGGCAGCCAAGCGCCCAGCCGCCATGAGGATCGGTGCAGTTGTTGACAAAACCCTTCTTGCAGAAGAAGCATTCGCCGCAGAACGTTTCTACATTTACCGTCACACGGTCACCGGGCTTCACGGTTTTTACCTCAGCGCCGACCGCTTCCACCACGCCCACCATTTCATGGCCCACGGTAATTCCCGGCACAGCACGAGGTACCGAGCCATGCTTAATATGCAAATCACTGGTGCAGATGCTTCCCAGCGTTACGCGCACAATAGCATCACGCGCAGAAACAAGCTGCGGCTTGGCCTTTTCCTGCAGAGCAAACTTACCGTGTTCAATATAAGTTAATGCTTTCATAAATTTGCAGACCTTCTTTCTCTATTTTTTGCTTCACTGAAGCTCATATCGCTTCACTCATTATATCATAATATTGACGCTGTTGATAATGACATAAGCAACATGTCACGCAATACTATCTTCGCTGTTAAATTCAATAAGCTTTCTGAATAAAGAAATCACAACTTTTTCGCTGATAAAAATGCCGGAATGTGTTAAAATATTAATTAGATTTTTTAGGAGGCTTTATCCATAATGCATCAATATCTCTTTTTTATCGGCGATTTTCCCATACGCATGTATGGTCTGATGCTCTGTACAGCAATATTTTTAGCTACCGGCACTGCCTATTTTTTGGCTAAGCAGGACGGACGCTGGCACGAGCACATTTTAGACATCGGCATCTACGGCGGCTTTGCAGGCCTCATCGGCGGCAGGCTGTGGGATGTTTTCTTCTTCGACTGGGATTACTACAGCCATCATCTGTTGGAAATCCCCTTCGTCTGGCAGGGTGGCATGGCCGTGCAAGGCGGTATGCTGGCAGGCATTGCTGCCGGCATTGTTTACTGCAAGCTGCATGACATCGACTGGGTAGCTCTGGCGGATATCATTTCGCCTTCTCTGCTTATCGGCCAATCCATCGGACGCATGGCCAACCTGCTCAACGGCGATGCCTTCGGCACACCTACCGGTGGCAGCTTCGGTATTCTGTACCCGGAAGGCACACTGGCCTACAAAACCTACGGACCCGTCCCCCTGTGGCCGGCAGAGGTTTGGGAAGGTCAGCTGGACATCGTCATTTTTGCCCTACTGCTTTTATTCCGCACTACAAAGCATGCACGCGGTCAGGCTTTATGTATGTACGCCATGCTTTATTCCGTAGTCCGCTTCTTTTTGGAAATGCTGCGCGGTGACTACGCCGAGCCCTGGATGTTCGGACTGAAGTCCGCTCAGGCAACCAGCTTATGCTTCTTCCTCGTTGCCTTAGGCTTCTTCATTTACTGCGGCTGGCTGGAAAAACATCAGCCTGCTGCCAAAGAAAAAGCTGTCAGCAAAAAATCAAAAAAATAATTGCAAAAAAGTGTTGACAAGAAGCTCACTTTTCGCTATAATATCATTGTTGCTTGAAACAACAGCAACGTTGATGTGACTCTGTAGCTCAGTTGGATAGAGCGTTTGACTACGAATCAAAAGGTCGCAGGTTCGAATCCTGCCAGGGCCACCACTTGAAACTAAACTCTGTAACTTCGGTTACAGAGTTTTTTGTTTTTGCGGATAAAACATATTCTTCCGCTAACCGGTACTCCCCCGCTTGTTAGCACCACCATTCAGTCTTATAATAATGATATATAATCAAAACCGTGAGGTAACTTTATGAACGTAAAATATTCTAAAATAGCCTGCATCATCCTGGCGTCCGGCGTAGGCCGCCGCTTCGGCGCCAACAAGCTGCTGACAGCCATCGACGGAGCGCCCATGCTGCAGCACATCCTTGATATCAGCCAAGGACTTTTCGCCAAGCGCATCGTTGTAACACGCCATAAGGATGTTGCGGATATATGCGCGCAGCAGCAAATCCCCTGCCTGCTCCACGACAAGCCCTATCTGAGCGATACTGTGCGCTTAGGCACCGCTTATATACAGCAGCAGCTGCCACAGGCCGAGGGCCTGCTTTTTGCCGTTGCCGACCAGCCGCTTTTACACCAGGCAACACTTATCCGCCTTGCCGAAAGCTTTTTAGCTCAACCGCAAAAAATTCATCGCCTGTATTACGAAGAAACTCCCGGCAATCCCATTATCTTCCCTGCAAAATTTGCCGACGAGCTGCAACAGCTGCCGCAGGACAAAGGCGGTTCCGTACTGACAAAAAAATATCCTGAACTGGTAGTAAAAGTACCGGTTCAGGATATCAACGAGCTGCTGGATATCGATACACAGCAGGATAAAACTAAGCTTGAGCGTCTTCGCCCCTATTCAGAATAATATTCAGCAGAATTGCTACAAAGGCTGCCGGAACGATACCGGATTCACCGAACATCATGCGCATAGCCTCCGGGCAGTGTGCCAGGATGCCGGGTGTAGCGCCCATGCCGTAGCCAACGCCTAAAGCAACGGAAATAATCGTCAGGCTGCGCGGGTTAAGCTTCTCTTTAGTAACCAGCTGAATACCGCTGACAACAATCGAGGAGAACATCATTACGGCAGCGCCGCCCAGAACGGATTGCGGCATAATGGAAACCAAAGCGCCCAGCTTGGGAATCAGGCCGCAAAGAATCAAAAATACAGCACCGGTTGCCAAAGCAAAACGGTTAACAATCTTCGTCATAGCAACCAGACCTACATTCTGGGAGAAAGAGGTATTGGGCAGTACGCCGAAAACAGCAGCGATAGCAGAGCCAATGCCGTCACAAATAACACCGCCGGACAATTCCTTGTCCGTAGCTTCACGGTTCAGACCGCTTTCGACAACGGCGGAAATATCACCGACAGTTTCAACTGCGGTAACAACAAACATAATCAATACCGGCATAATAGCACGCATATCAAATACGATATCAACAGGCATAAGCTGAGGCACAGCGAACCAAGAGGCGTTCGCCACCTTGTCCCAATGCAGTACCCAAGACTTGGTATATTCCACACCGTCAGGAGTAACTGCGGTTGTAGGCAGCACAAAGCCCATGAAAATCGCAGCGATATAGCCGGCGATAATACCAAGCAGAATGGAAGAAGAGCTTAAAAAGCCCTTAGTGCCATGCTTAAAGAAAAGGATAACACAAAGTACAAACAGACCAAGCAGCAGGTTTTCTACAGAACCGAAGTCCTTAGTCTTAAAGCCGCCGCCAAAGGAATTGATACCTACGGAAATCAGCGACAGACCGATGGACAGTACAACAGTGCCGCAGACAACAGGCGGGAAGAAGCGACGGATGCGCTTGAGCACAAGACCAAGCACTGCTTCAAAAACGCCGCCGATAATCGAAGCACCCATAATAGCGCCATAGGCGACAACACCACTGCCCAAGGTTGCAACGATACCGGCAAATACACCGATAAAGCCGGAGCTTGTACCCATGATAATAGGCACCTTGCCGCCGCAGGGACCAACGGAATATAATTGCAACAGAGTTACCAGACCTGCAACAATCATCGCATTCTGAATCAAAACAACCTGCAGCTGTTCAAAACCGGCACCGCCGACAATACCGCAGGCACCGCCAATAATCAGAACCGGTGTAAGATTGCCGACAAACATAGCCAAAACATGCTGCAGACCTAAAGGAATAGCCGAGCTCAAAGACAGCTTGCCTTCAAACTTGTAGGCTTCCTCAGACAGTTTAACAAACTTAGACATATAAGCACCCCTTCATTTTTTCATGCATATATTTTATCGCATATCACGTCTTATTGTAAAGAAAATTACAGAGAAAATCCGTATAAATTTTATCAGATAGCCTTTTTTGTTCGCAATTCAAAAATAAATTTAAAAATGAGCACCGACGACGTACTTTTGCTACTTTGAGGTGCTCATTTTTATATAGATAAAGTATGTGGTGCATTACCTTTCACTCATCAGCATAACACCGGAAGGTACCGAAACGCTTTACTATTTAAACAGAACGCGAAGAAAATATTCGATAACTTTACCATTAAACAGAACGCGGAGAAAGTACCGGAGACGAAGAAGGAGTGTCGACGGCGTACTACTGCTACGTCAAGGGCCTCCTGATGAAGTATATGATGTCTTATACTTTATAATCAGCAGAACGCGGAGAAGGTATCAGAGACGAAGAGAGAGGGCCGACGGCGTACTATTGCTACGCCGAGGCCTTCTCGATGAAGTATATGATGCCTTATACGCGTTCTGAAACGCGTTCTGAACGAGTTTGGATCAACTGTGCTGCTATACTCACCGCAATCTCCGCCGGCGTCTCACTGCCTATATCGATTCCGATGGGCGTAATAACACGCGCAAGCTGCTGCTCACTGTAGCCGTCCGCCAGCAGAGCTGCTCGGGCCATGGCTGCTTTATTTATACTGCCCATAATGCCGATATAACCGACCGGCGTAGTCAACAGATAACGCTCCACATTAGCGTCATGCACATGGCCACGCGTCATTACTACCGCATAATCCTTAGCCGTCAGGCTGCAGACATCTGCCAGCTTAGTAAAATCGACCTGCTGTACATGCTCCGCCTGCGGAAAGGCTGCTGAATCCGCAAACTCCGCCCTGTCATCCAGCACGATGCATTTAAACCCGAGATGACTCAAAAGCGGCACCAGCTCACGCGCAACATGACCTGCGCCAAAAACATAAACCGAACCGTCATAATCATACTGCTCCGCATAATAGGCGCAGCCATCTATATTGATTACACCTCTGCGACCTGCAAGCTGCAGGTCTTTTTTTATTTGCGGCAGTGCGTTGCCTTCACCCAAAGGCAGTAAAAACCACCAGGGAGCACGCTGCTTAATTACACTAAGAGCTTCCTCTGCCAAATCCCCCGTTTCTTCCCCTACAGGCAGGTAGCAGAACTGCACCTGACAGCTGCCGCCGCAGGCCATGCCTGCTGCCGGAGAAAGGTCAAACGTTTTGACAAAGCTGCCGCCACCATCCTGCAGACGCTGCTGTGCCAGCTGCTGCGCTGCATATTCCATACCGCCGCCGCCGATGGTTCCGTAAAGCAAACCCTTTTCTCCGACCAGCATATAAGCGCCGCTGGTGCGCGGAGTAGAGCCTTCACTCTCAATCAATGCAACAAGATAGCAAGGCTGTGAATCCAAAGTCTGCACCTGTATTTTTTTCATTAAATCCTTCATTTTTGCTTCTCCTGTGCATAACGGCAGACTAATTCCAGAACGCTGCCGGCAATGCAGCGTGCCTTATCCGAAATCATAAAGCAGTTGGCCAATTCTTCTTTACGTGGATCGATATCGGCAATTTTAAAGCCTTCGTTAACAGCAAAGCCATCGCGAATCATGCCGCGAATCAGACCGGACAGTGTTGCCTTTACCGCCACCTGATTACTGCCATCGGTAATAGTTGCAATAGTTTCGCCCTTTTCCACAATGCTGCCAATGTCATGAACAACGTGCAGAACACCTGCGCAGGGTGCGTGCAGCACACGCTCCTTGCTATAGCCTGCGATATTACCGGGCACACCGCTGTTAGGTGCAGCACTGCCGCTGCGGATAATGCGTCCCAGGTTATGACCGCGCTTCGTTTCTACAATTACGTCGGCATCTGCGCCTACGCTGAAGCCGGGGCCTAAAGCAATAACAAGCGGTGCCATTGTACTGCTTGTACCAAGATTGCGCTTGGCAATAATCGCATCAATCACAATATCAGGCGCAAAAGCATGCACACTATCCGCTGCTTCATCAACCAGCACCGGCACTTCATCATGCTCCCAGGCAGCGTCTGCCTCAGGCAGTGAATTTATCAATCTTGCAGTCAGACCTTCTACCTGAGCGCTGCCTTGATACACCGCTTCGCACAGCGCTACCTGTCGACGAATTGCCGCAGGCTTAGCGCATTCCAGCACTAAAACTTTGAAGCCTGCACCCCACAAGCGATGAATAACGCCTGTTGCCAGGTCGCCGCCACCGCGTACAATAATCTTCAGCATTTGCTATCTCCCCTTTCACGAAGCCATATTCTTCGCTCGTCTATTCCTTCACCCACTAACAGCCGACGCATTTCTTCCTGCTGCGCTGCTTTTAGCAGGTCGCATTTATTCAAGACAATATAATAAGTGCGTGTTCCTACATTTTTGCGTGATCCCTGCTCAGACAGCAGCAAAGCAGCCAGCATTTGTTCATCAATGACAGAATCTAAGCTGCAGCCCAAAAACGCTGCCGCCGGCTGTGGACGCTGGCAAGCCTGCGCCAGCGGACATCCCAAAGCATCCATCCCTACAACAGCTAGCACTATGTCACTGTCAGGCAAAAGTACAGGCTCATGCGCTGCCGGTGCTTTGCACGGATGATGCTTGGAGCCGTCAGCTTCACACAAAATCACGTCTGCCTGCAGCTGCAGCGCTTCATATAAATCTTGCGGCGGCACCGTCAGCTTACCGGTTGCAAGCTCCGGAGTGCCGATAACAGCATAGCTCCCCTGCTGCCACAAATTTTGCACCGCAGGCACATTGGCAGCAAAGCTGCCATCTACGGGACGCAGAATATGCGTACTTGTCAGCACCAGCACCCTGCGCCCACAGGCTGCCCATGCCGCTGCCAGCTCGTACATAACCGTCGTTTTACCGCCGCCGCCAACAAGGCAGATAGTATGTTTTTTCCCGTCAGTAAAAAAATCAAAGGGACAGTGCGCCATCCGCTTCACCTCGCCAAAAATGTACTTATATTATAACACACTCACCAAAAAAGGCTGTCGCTTACCTGCGACAGCCTTCAATAACATTAGTCTTTATTTGCCTTGAGCAACAGCAGCGATAACTTCTTCAGTCAGATCCTTGCCACCGAATACAACAGCACTTGCATCAACTACATTAGCAATGCCATGAGCTTTTGCTACCTGGCCGATAGTTTTGCGGATTTTTTCGCGGATAGGATTCAGCAGGGATGCTTCCTTCTTATCTACCTGAGCGGATAATTTTTCGCCCAGCTCGCGTCTGCCCTTGTCGTCAAGTTTCGGAGCCTTTTCGTTGAATTCATTTTCAGCCTTTTGGCGCTCCAGATTGATAACGCTCATAGTAGTCTGAATATCAGGATAGCTGCGGAAAACACGTTCAACATTTACATAACCCAAATCTTCCGCAAAAGCGCTGGTTGCGCAAGCCAAAGCCATAATCAAAGCCATAATCAAAGTCAGTAAGCTCTTTTTCATTAAAACAGTAACCTCTCTTCTTAAGATTTTAATACTAATATTATCTTACACTATTTCCTATAGAAAAGCAAGCTGTTTATAATTGGCCGCTCTGCCACGTACGTTTGCGCAACGGCGGTGCAGGATAAGCCTTACGGCTTGTTTTAAGTCCCTGCCGCACAAGGCATTCTGCCAGCGCCACAGGTGCCACCGCCGGGTCAACAACAGGAACGCCCAGACGCTCACTGAGCGGGTGCGCCAAACCTAAAAAGGATAAGCAACCCAAAAGCAGTACCTGCACTCTGCCTGCCGCCAGCAAATGTTTGCCGGCTTCCGTAAGCAGGTCTAATACATGCTCACGCTCCGCCCACAAATCGACACCGCGGGCTTCAATACCGCCGATTGCAGCAATACGCGCAGGATCAACACCGCACTGAGCGACAAAAAGCTGCTTTTCCGCATAACGCGCAGTATCTGCCAGCAACAGTCCTGCCTGCCTGCCTACCAGCGGTGCCAGAAGACAGCTAGCCTGACCGCCGCCTACTACAGGTATACTTACCACCTCACGGCAGGCATCCACCGCGGGGTCACTGAAGCAGTATAGCACGACTGCGTCATAGCCTTCACTTTCCGCACGCACAGCCATTTTGATAATCTCGGGCGCAGCAAGCGCAGCATCAAGAGCAGAATCAATTTCGATATGATTTTCAACAAGGCACTCCATGTGCAGCTCCACATCCGGACCTGCATGCACACTGAGCAGATGACAGCGTGCTGCCATCTGCTCAGGAGTAACCCCAAAGTCAGGATTAATTATAAATATTTTCATTAGTATTTCCTTATACCAAAACAGAATTAAGGAATTTCTTTGCGCGTTCCGTTTTCGGATGATTAAACACTTCATCCGGCGTACCGCTTTCAATCAGATAACCGCCATCCATGAAATAAACTGTATCCGAAACGTCCTTAGCGAAGCCCATTTCATGGGTAACCAAAACCATGGTAATACCGGTATTGGCAAGCTGCTTAATAACATCCAGTACCTCCTTGACCATTTCCGGGTCAAGTGCGGATGTAGGCTCGTCCAAAAGCAGTACCTTCGGCTCCATCGCCAAAGCACGGGCAATTGCCACACGCTGCTTTTGTCCGCCGCTCAGACGGCTGGGATATTCATTGGCTTTATCGGAAAGATTGACCTTAGCCAACAGCTTCATAGCCTTTTCCTTGGCCTCCTGCTTGGACAGACCGTTTACTACACGGGGAGCGTAGGTCATATTTTCCAGAACAGTCATATTGGCAAAAAGATTAAAATGCTGAAACACCATGCAGGCATTCTTGCGGATATCTTCAATTTTAATTTTGGAATTTACGATGTCCTTACCTTCGAATAAAATCGCTCCGCCGGTAGGCTGCTCCAACAGATTGATACAACGCAGCAGCGTAGATTTTCCTGAACCGGAAGAACCGATAATGGTCACAACCTCACCTTTTTTTATTGTCAGGGAAACATCCTTAAGGACATCCAAATTACCAAAGCTTTTAGACAGGTGTTGAATCTCAATCACTGACGCGCACCTTCTTTTCTAACAAACCGCCCAAAAAGTTCAGGGCCATAACCAAAACATAATAAACAGCAGCTGCTACGATAAAGGCTTCAAACGCACGGAAGGTTTTGGCCTGAATCAAATCCGCCCAACGCAGCGTATCGGCAACGCCGATAACGGAAACAAGGCTGGAATCCTTCAGCAGCATAATGCTTTCGTTTACCAGAGAAGGCAATGCATTCTTAATAGCCTGCGGCAGAATAATATCCAGCAGGAAGCGATGCTTAGGCACACCCAAGGACATTGCGCCCTCCCACTGACCTTTGTCGACAGCAAGAATGCCGCCGCGCAATGCTTCGGAAATATATGCGGCACTGTTCAGGCCAAAGGAAAGCACGCCTGCCTCTAAAGCAGAAATAGTATAGCTCGTCAGCTGCGGTGTTGCAAAGTAAATCAGCATCAGCTGTACCAAAAGCGGCGTACCGCGGAAGACAGAAATATAAACCTTCGCCAAGAAGGAAAGAACTCTGTTTTTGGACAGGGTTATCAGCGCCAGGATAAAGCCTCCGAAAAAGCCCATAATTGTGGAGAAGAAAGTGAATTTAAGTGTAATCCAGACAGCGGTTGCCAAAAGCGGTATATAAGGTTCCAGAACGGAAAAATCTAACATCTGCTCAATTCACCTCTTACAGCTTTGCAATATCCAGCTTTTCAATTGCAGCTTCATATTCTTTAGTGCCTTCTTCACCCAGATGAGCTACGAGAATTTTGTGCAGCTCGCCATTGGTGCGCATTTCCTTCAGAATTTCGTTGATTTTTTCAACATCCTTGGAATCCTTCGGCAGCGCAATAGCAAAGGTATCGTCTTTTACTACAGTTCCCTGCAGAACGTGCAGCTCCAGATCAGGATTTTGTTTTACGAAAACAGCAGCTTGGGAAGAATCAAACAGACCTGCAGCCAGACGACCGTTTTTAATATCCTGAACAACCAGCGGAGTGGTATCCATTTCAACAACTTCGATACCGCCGACAGCCTTCAGCTCTTTAGCATAGGTAGTACCCATAGAAGCACCGGCTTTTTTACCCTTCAGTTTATCCATAGCGTCATAGCCTGCACCCTTTTTGCAGAGAATAGCCTTCATCGGGAAATAATAAGGCTTGGAGAAGGATACAACCTTTTCACGCTCGGAAGTCGGAGAAATTGCGGAGATAATAACATCAGCACGGCCACTTTGCAGAGTAGGTACCAGAGAAGCGAATTTCATATCGGTGAATTCGATTTTCTTGTTCATCTTCTTGGCGATGTAGTGAGCGATATCAATATCAACACCTTGGTAATCCTTGGTGCCTTCCTTTACGGATTCAAACGGCGGGAAGGTGGAGTTGATAGCAACAACCCATTTGTCACCCTTGCCTGCATCAGCTGCAGCATCTTTTTTCTCGCCACCGCAGCCTACCAGCATCATAGCCAGCATTGCAGTTGCCAGGAAAGCAAAAATACTTTTCATTGTAAACTTTTTCATTAGAAAAACCCCTCTCAATTTTTAATATCTGTTTACTCCGTACATTTAATGAGTAAACTTGCTCATATAATGAATTATTATACCATAGAATCAACGACACTGCCAACAGATTTTTTTCAATCAGTAATGAACCTCAATATCATAGCCCTTCTGCTTTAAAACATGTTTAGCGCAGGCTTCGTCAGTAGTAATCCAGGCTCCATTTTCTTTTGCATAATGAATAAATGAACGCAATGCACGAACATATCCCGGACGACCGATAAACTGCGGATGCATAACAAAGTTAATGATGCGGCCCTCGTCTGCCAGGCCGTCAAACTCATCCTGCCAAATCTGCACCATTTCGCGTCCGCTGCGCAGATAATAATGCTCCGGATGCTGCAGAGTATACATATCATAGGAGGTATCATCAACAATGCCGTCCTTCGGCAGCTCAACGATAGGTATTTCCTTGCCGTCTATTTGCAGCAGGAAAGGCCCGTCATTGTTACGCCAGTTGGAGGAATAGATGCAACCGCGGTCCAGCCAGAGCTGCTTATGAAAATCATGCAAGATACCATCAGGCATACGCACACCTACGGGACGTTTGCCGGTAAGGCTGCGGAAGATAGCATCAACCTTATCCATCAGCGCATTTTCTTCTTCATAAGTATCCTTTACTTCATGCAGATAACCGTGATAGCCGATTTCATGTCCCTGCGCTGCAATGTATTGAATGATTTCCGGATGAATCTCCGCAGTATAGGCAGTAGTGAAAAAGGTTGCCTTAAGACCTTCCTCCTCCAGCATCTTCAGAATGCGCGGCAAGCCCTGTTTCGTAGCATAAAGACCGCGGGACATGTGCACCAGATGACGTTCATTGATATCGTTGCGTGTAAGCCACAGAGTTTCCGCATCGATATCAAAGGAAAGCAGTAAAGCAATGCGCTTATTATCAGGCCAATTCCAGTTCATCATGCTTCGCCTCCTTCCGCACGTTTAGCATAAAACTCCTTTACGTAACGCGCTACATCTTCGCAGCTTGCAAGCCATGCGCCGTTCGCCTTCATATAGGCAATAAAGCGTTCCAGCATGCGCACGCGGCTGCTGCGGCCGATAAGCTGCGGATGCAGCTTGAGCACAAAAATTTTGTCGCCCTCATTGGCAAGCTCGTCAAAATTATCCTTCCAGATATCGTAAACATAGTCCACCGGATAACTACAGGTGATAGTAGCTTCATCAGCATAGGAAAAATAGAACCAGGAGAAATCATCCAGAGTAGGCTCAGTAGGAAGCTCCACAAGCGGGTAGTCCTCATGCACATACGCCCAGTCGCAATCCTTAAGTGTAGAACCGTATAAATATCCACGTTCAGCCATCAGCTGCATTGCACAGTTGGGCAACAAATCCAGCGGACCGCGATAGCCGACAACCTTGCGGCCGCTTATTTTTTCCAGAAGCGCCTCACTATTGGCCATATTCTCTCTTTCCTCATCAGCAGGCATATCTACAGAGGCTTCGTGCAGATAGCCGTGATAGGCAAGTTCATGTCCTGCATCCGCTATTTGCTGCACTTTATCTGCATAAAGCTCCGCAATGCGGCCGGGAACAAAAAAGGTAGTTTTGAGCTGTTGGCGTTCAAGCATATCCAGACAACGCTTCAAGCCCTCATCAGGACCATATTGACCTCTGCTTGTATCGGAAAAGCCGATTGTTCGCTTGCCGATTACAGATTTACGCAGCAGCTCCGCATCAAAATCAAAGGTAACCATCACGGCGATACGCTTGCCGTCAGGCCAAACCATACCGTCACCATTTTTTAAAGTAAACATTCTTGCCTCCTTGGTAATTATTCAAACTTATTCAGTGAAATGAATCCATATTCTTGATAACTATTTAATTATGTCACTATAAGCAGATAAATGTCAACTCATAGAATTAAAAACGCAGGCCTTTCGACCTGCGTTCACTTCGTTTTGCTGATGTAAGGTATTGGTGGGCCCAGTAGGGTTCGAACCTACGACCAGCCGGTTATGAGCCGGCGGCTCTACCACTGAGCTATAGGCCCATGCAAGCTACCAAACAGTATTATTTTATAATAGATACAGTTGTTTGTCAACTATTATTCCAAGAAGTCCTTCAGCTTTTTGCTGCGGCTGGGATGACGCAGCTTGCGCAATGCCTTAGCCTCAATCTGACGGATACGCTCACGGGTAACGCCAAAATGCTGGCCAACCTCTTCCAAAGTACGGCTGCGGCCGTCCTCCAGACCAAAGCGCAGCTCCAGCACCCGTTTTTCACGGATAGTAAGCGTTTCCAGAACCTCCTCCAGCTGCTCACGCAGCAGAGTGAAGGAAGCAGCATCGGCAGGTGCCGGTGCATCGTGGTCCTCGATGAAATCGCCCAGATGCGAATCCTCTTCTTCACCGATAGGAGTTTCCAGAGAAACAGGCTCCTGCGCAATTTTCATAATCTCGCGCACTCTGTCAACGGAGGTATCCATTTCCTTGGCAATTTCTTCCGGCAAAGGCTCGCGGCCAAGCTCCTGCAGCAGCTGGCGGGAAACACGGATGAGCTTGTTAATGGTTTCCACCATATGTACGGGAATACGGATAGTACGTGCCTGATCGGCAATCGCACGGGTAATCGCCTGACGAATCCACCATGTAGCATAGGTACTGAATTTAAAGCCCTTGTTATAATCGAATTTATCTACAGCCTTAATCAGTCCCAGGTTACCCTCCTGAATCAAATCCAGAAACAGCATACCGCGACCGACATAACGCTTGGCAATACTTACTACCAGACGCAGGTTGGCTTCGGACAAGCATTGCTTAGCTTCGTCACCCTGATGAGCAACTGCTTTTAACAGCTTTTCGAAATCCTCATCCAGATTGCAGTAGGCTTCAACAACAGCGGAATCCTTTTCTCTGCCGTCACTCATACGCTCTCTGAGCTCATTTAGTATCGCCTTAATCTGGTACAGCTTATGATCGTCTATATCGCTTGTTTCACGCGTTACTACGAACTGCTCGCAGCCCGGAATCAGACATCTTTGTTCTGCCATCAGGCGCTGCAGATGCAGACGCTCATCTTTGGTAAATTCAAAAATCAGGTCCTCGTAATCATCAACAGTATAAGGCTGACCTACGCTCTGACGCTTTTTAATCATCTGCGCTACACGGAAAACAGAACGCATATTGGTAATCTGCCATTCCTCTTTCAAGCTCTCGCGCAGCTTTTCAATCAATGCGTTGCCGCTGTCCTCAGCAGTAAAAGCAGGCTCCTCCAGCTCAATCATTCTGCCGCGCTGAATACGCTCTGCCTGACGGCCCTTATCCATACGCTTAGCGAGCTTAACCTCATCCTCACCGATAAGCAGCGGTACTCTGCCGATTTCCTTAAGGTACATGCGTACAGGATCGTCAATGCTGATGCCTTCGGGAACGCTCATGTTTTCCAGCTCACTGCTGCTGGGCTCATCATGATCTTCGTCGTTTCCTACCAAAGGCAGTATATCTTCGTCGGAGGCATTGTCATCATCAACAAGCTCCAGACCTTTACGTGTAATAACCTCGTAGATATGCTCAACATCTTCGGGCGTAATATCTTCCAAAGTATTGGTGAGGTTCATTACATCGCCATAGGTGAGAACACCCTTATTAGCTTTACCCTTGCGGATAAGCTCATCAATTTGCTCCTGCGTTATTTTAGTAGCTGCAGCCATGGTGTCCCCTCCTTCCTTATTTATTTTGGTTTCCATAGAGTTTTTTGATTTCATTCTTTATCCTTTGACTTTCCATTAATTCACTGAGAAAACGCTCATCTGCCGATCTTTCGTATTCATCCGCCAGCAGACGATGCTTTTCATATTCTTTTTCCAGACGAAGCCGCCGCATCTGCCTGAGGCAGTCCTGCATAAGCTTATCCATATCTCCCTCCGGAAGCTGATGTGCCAAAATACGCGCCAACGCTGTCTGCGCCGCATCGTCCAGGACATTATTCAGCTTATCCGTTGTATAAGCGGTGCCAAGCTCGCACAACCTGTCAAACAGCTGTGCCAGCACAGCATCTTCAAAGCCTGTTTCCTTTACCTCAGCACGGCATTCATCACACAGCTGCGGCTGCTCCAAAAGCAATCTCAGAAGCAGTTCTTCCGCCTGCTGACCGATACCGGCGCTTTTTTCCTCCGGAATTACCGTCGGCTGCCCAGTCTGCTGTCTGCCGCCTCTGCGTGCTGCCTTGCGGTATTCTTCCGCAATCAGGCCTTCATCAATAGTCAGCCGCTGTGCCAGCCTTCGGATATGCTCCGACGCTTCAATTTCATTTTGACATTCTAATAGGAATGGTAGTATATTCGACACAGCCTCTACTTTTCCTGCTAAATTAGCAATATTATTTTGCAGGATAGTTTCATCTATTTGAAAATCAATACCATTCTGCGCCGCCGCCAGCACCTGTGCAAAAGCAGCGCTGCCATGCTGACGTACATATTCGTCGGGATCCTTGCCGTCAGGTACACCTGCTATGCGCACCTTCAAGCCTGCTTCCCGGGCAATGCTCACGGCACGCACCGAAGCCTTGCGGCCTGCGCTGTCGCTGTCATAGCAGAAGATTACTTCATCCGCCAGACGCTGCAGCAGCTTAGCCTGCTCCTGGGAAAAGGCTGTTCCCATAGATGCTACAACATTATCAAAGCCTGCCGCATGCAAGCTGATAGCATCCATATAACCCTCGACAACTACAGCCCGACCGCTTTTGCGGATAGCCTTCAAAGCTATATCCAGACCAAAAAGCAACCTTCGCTTATTAAACCACTGCGTTTCCGCTGTATTCAGATATTTAGGCGTGCTGTTGTCCAGCACTCTGCCGCCAAAGCCGACTATACGTCCGCGCGCATCGCGGATAGGAATAATCACACGGTTGCGGAACTTGTCATAATAGCCGTCGCGCCCACGGGCCGCCAGTCCGGCAGCCTCCAGCACCTGCGGCTGACAGCCGCGCTTAGCAAGAGAGCTGACAAGCGCGGTAAAATTATTCAGCGCATAGCCTATGCCAAAGCCGGCAATAATTTCTTTGCCGATTCCGCGCCCTGCAAGATAAGCCAGGGCAGATTCACCGTAAGCAGTTTTTGTAAGACAAGCCTGAAAAAATTTTGACGCCAGTTCATTAGCACTATAAATGCTGTCCCTTTGTTTCTCGCGCGCAATTTCGGCGGCCGTCTTCTGCTTTTCCGGTATCGGAATACCGTATCTGCCGGCCAACAGCTTTAATGCATCCATAAAGCTGCAGTTTTCGATTTTCATAATAAACTTAAAAATATCTCCGCCCTCATGGCAGCCAAAGCAATAAAACATGCTCTTGCCGGGGTTCACCGAAAAGGACGGTGTTTTTTCTCCGTGAAACGGGCAACAGCCCCAGTAGTTCTGGCCTTTCTTTTTCAACGGCACGTAACCGGAGATTATTTCTACCATATCAGCTGTGCTGCGCACCTGCTCTTTAAAGTTTTCAAAATCTCCGTTCATTACCCTCTCCGCCTCCAACTACTATATCACACATAATTTATATTCAATGTATAAAGGAAAAATCCTCTTTTTTTCTAAAAAAATCTTTTTTAACGCTTGCGCCGATTCTCTAAAAATACTATAATAAAGAGTACACTTAAAATTTCTCCTGTTTTTCATGCTACAAGAGGTGATTTATTCATGAAGAAATTACTTTTAATATTAACTATGCTTGTTATGATGTTGCCTTCTATGTGCTTTGCCGATCCGGTAATCAAGAGTGACAGCCGTACCTTTAACCCGCTCACCGGTGTATATGACCTGCAGGGACACGTTTTTGTACAGTTCCCGGCACATGATACTACCTTAACTATTACAGGCGATGCCACCAAGGTGCTTCTTTATGCTATGGAGGTTCACGGCCAGGGCAATATTCATCTGAGCTTCGGCGATATGAGCTTTGCCTGCGATAAGGTAGATGTATATCATTCCGACAGAACTGCCTATGTAAACGGCAATCTTGTTTTCAATGATAACAGCAATAAAATTACCGCAGACAGCGGCAGTTATTGCTGGAAGACTAAAATTGCAGCCTTCCATGGTAATGTTACGGTCAACGGTCAACCGCATGATGGTGATGTAGCCTATAACGTTATGGAAAAACAAATTACAGCACAATAAATTCTGTAAAGACAAAAAATCAGCCCATGCTTTACGTTAAGTAAGGCATGGGTTTTTCTGTTGAAAAACAGGCTGCCGAAACATCCGACAGCCTGCATAAGCTTTAAAAATATTCGTTATTATAAGTGCGGCATTTAGGAAAGAGCTCATCGAGCAGCTGCAGCTTCCGCACATCGCTGCATTTGATGCGCCCTGCCTCCCACAGCTCCGTAGCGCTGAACGCACCGAAGTAAAGCTGGGTAAAGGCGCCCATATCCATGGTAACCTCCTCCTGCTCCAGCGTGCTGACTGCCTCCAGCTTACCGGTTGAAGTGCGCAGCTGCAGCAGATGATTATTACGCTCAATCATCTTATCCGTAAGCAGCAGAACAACGCTGCCGCTGCTCATATCTTCTGCTACCGGCAGCTTGGCGAGCGCCAAACGCGCATCAAGACAGCGCGCCATCATAAACGGCTGCAGTCTGCCTGTAAGCGCCTGGTCCGCAAAGCTAAGATATGTTTTATCCCAAGGCTCCGCCAGCCAGCAAAACTCCTGAGCTTCGCTTCTGTGTCCTGCGGCATATTGCAGCAGACGGTTCTTTGCCGCAGCATCCTGCGTAAGCAGCTCCTGCACGTTGAACGTGCCATCAGTCAGTGAGTAAAGCATATAGCCCACGGCTGCCCCCGCGCGATAGACAACAGCGCACAACACGTTTTCCTGCGTAACTACAGACAACAGCTTGCGCCATTGAAAAGCAGTGCGCTGCGGAACACCGTTCCATGCTGCGGTAACACTTGCGTAAACATCTGCCAAAGGATTGCAGAACTGCATTTCTGCATCTGCCACCTTCAAAGACTGCAGCAAGGAAACTAAATCCAGACGTTCTACCGACAGGTCATCACCAATTGCAGGAATTTGCAGCTTTGCCAAAGGCATTTTATATTCATGACGATAATAGCAGTAAGCAAATTCATACGGCAGATAAATACCGGCACTTATAGGCATCAGCGTCACAAAGGGGAAACCCTGTGAACGCAGCACCTCAAAAGCAGTTTCCAAAAGCGGACGCAGCAGGTGCTGTCCCCGTGCTTCCGGAGCGGTGGCAATGCCCACGAGATACGGCACCAGCATCTCCTGCCCGCACAAATGCAGCATATAAGGATTTACATGCAGCATCGTGCGCAGCTTTTCTTCCTCGCCGACCTTGCCAAAGCCGCCGATAACCATATTGTCCTTGCCGCAGTACTGATCAAAATAGTACCGAAAGAAAGGCTCCGTCTTTTTTTCAAAGCAGTAATCCCAAAGCTCCTCTGCCTGGTACATGCGCTCCTTGCTCAAGACACGGTAAATCATAAGCTACCTCACCCAATAATTACATTATATTTTTTCACCATAAATTCCGGATGCAGCGCCATTTTTGCCTCACGCAGACCGGGATGTCCCATATCCTCCTCACGGTTGAGATATTTTACATCCGTCCAGGCATGAGCGGCGAACTCCTTGGTAATAGCAGTATACAAGCCGCGTACATCATGACGCGCCTTTTCTACATGCAGCACCGCTGTATCGTCGTTAATCTTCTTGCCAAAGCTGAAGGCCTGAATTTTACCGTCGAAACGGATTGCACCGCCGCGCAGCTCCAGCTGTTCAAAGCTCAGAAAGGCCTCCTGGATAGCATATTTTTCGCACAGCAGCGAAGGATCCTCCGCCATATGCTCATCGCACCAGCGCTCGCCGAAGTTCAGGCATTCCATCATATTATCCATAGTAATTGGCTCATAAACGAAATCCGGATGCGCCTTGACAAAAGCATTGTAGTGATTCTTCTGCCCGTGCAGCTTGCGGCCGGAAAGCGTTGCCAGCTTTTCCTGCAGATATACATAATCCCAGTTATCGCGGTCTTCTTCATATGTCAGACCCGGCATCACGCGCTCAAAGCGCTCCTTGGTAAAATCATAGATACCATGCATTTCAAACGGTTTGCCCTGATGCTCCTCCTTCAGCTCCTGCATCAGATGCGGCAAATCCTCATCGCGTCCGCCAAAGGGCTGAATGTAAAAATCAACGTTGTTGCGTTTAACCTTCAGCAGCAGGAAATCGTGCGCTACGCACCAATAAATATGATAGCAGTCACGCCATACAAAAAGATTGGAAAAGGCACATTCGCTGCCATTTTGATGTGATTTTGATATATAGCTTTCAAACAAAGGCTTTTGCGCCAATGTTACAGGTTTAAATTCTAAAATACTGATAACCCCCTAAAAAACTCATTACTGCTTGTATATTATAGCATATGAAATATAGCTTGCGTCATTGTAATTGCATTTTTAACATTAACTTCACAAAATAGATAACTACTATCCATTACCTATATTATAATATGCTGTTTCAGCTTTTCTGTAAAGTATGCACAAAAAAGTGCTTCAGTTACCAAAAGGTTACTGAGTAAAGCCGAAGCATTAAACAAAATAACCGCTCAGCTTTTACACCGGCGGTTATTTTCGCTGTCGGTTAAATACGACGCGCATAAATACATTATGTTATTGCCAAACCTGTATTAATCAAACTGACGCAGGCGCTTTTTGACCTGCTCTGCCAGCAAAATACCGGCAACAGCCGTCAGCAGCTGCGGTACGCTCATCGCAAACATAACCGTCTTGCGCAGCGCAGGATTCGGCAGCGCCAAGAAGCTCAGCGCAGCCCAGGCTGCCAGCAACATAACACAGGCCTTCGCCACAGGCGGCACACATAAAGCCAGCTTATGCCTGCCCTTAAACTGACGCACAAGCAGCACAAAGATAAAATTGCCCAGCCAGATTACAGGGATCAGAAACGGCAGCAGCACCTGCCCCTGCACGTAAGCAGTCAGCGGCAGCAAAAACGCCAGCAACAGTGCTGTCTTCAGGCCGCCCAGCTGCAACGTGAGCACCAGCATCATATGCACCAAAGTACCGATGATAAACGTAGAAAGCAGCTGCGGAATCGGCAGCACCAAACGCAGCGATTGCAGCGCCAACGCCAAAGCCACCAATAACGCTCCACGCACCAGCTTGCTGTTATTCATGCTTAGCAGGGCATTCCTTAGCTACAAATGCCATATATGCATCCTGCAGCTTTTGTGTCAGCTCGCCAACCTTACCGTCAGCAACGAAGCTGCGGTCGATTTTGGTAACAGGCATAAATTCGCAACGCGGTCCGCAGAGGAAGGCTTCGTCTGCTTTGAGTGCGAAATCCTTATCAAAAGCTCTTTCGATAATCTGCAGGTCCAGGTCTTTAGACAGGCGTTCCATCAGCAGACGGCGGGTAATGTTTTTATGAATAAAGTTGTTTTCGGGATGAGTCCACAGAATACCGTCTTTATAAATGAAGAAGCTGGCTTCCGTGCTTTCGGTAATTTTACCGTCGCGAACAAACAGGGAATCAAAAGCATTGCCGATAACAGCCTTCTGTTTAGCCATTACCTCCGGCAGACGGTTCAGAGTATTGATATCGCAGCGCGCCCAGCGTACGTCCTCAACAGTAATAACATTTACACCCTTAGCACGCTTTTCAGCCAGTGCCTCGCGGTCAACCGGTACAGCATACATAGTCAGATGCGGAATGCTCTGCTCCGGATAGGACAGAGCATAAGCACCGCTGCCACGGGTTACCTGAGTATAGATTTCGCAGTCCTTCAGACCGGTTGCGGCCAGCAAGCTTTCATGGAACTCTACCAGCTCTTCAATCATATAAACGCCGGGGATTTTTACAGCAATTACGGAATCGAATAAATTGTTCATATGCGGCAGCAAAGCAAAGCAACGGCCGTTATAAACCGGTACAATTTCAAAAACGCCATCGCCAAAGTTATGGCCACGGTCGTTAACGTCAATAAATGCTTCAGCTTCCGGCATAATCTCGCCATCTACCAAAACTAATTTTTCTTGTTGATTTTCGTTCATGTTTATTCCTCCAATTGAGCAAGTCACAATAAATTAACAAAATAAAGCATTATTTATGCAATAAATTCAGTCAAAAATATTGTATAATATATATTGAGATTATTTGTTTTGCAGTCTGCAGAGCTCGTAAAAAGCTTATGACTACATTTCAATTATTATACACCATTTAAAGCCACTTTGGCAAAAAATATCGCAAAGGAGATTCCCATGACTCATCTGCCTACAATTATTAATGATTTAGCAATGATTTTGCTTGTAGCCGGCGTCACGACTATTCTTTTCAAGAAAATTAATCAGCCGTTGGTGCTTGGTTACATTGTTGCCGGCTTCATCACCGGTCCGCACTTCAACTTCTTCCCGACGATTACCGATAAGGCCAACGTCCACGCCTGGTCCGAAATCGGTGTTATCTTTCTGCTGTTCGCGCTGGGACTGGAGTTCAGCTTTTACAAGCTGAAAAGCGTAGGCAGTACAGCCTTCATCGCCACTGCGGTAGAAATAGGCGGCATGCTGGCCGTTGGCTACTTCGCCGGTACGCTGCTGGGCTGGAACCATATGGACAGCCTCTTTTTGGGCGGTATGCTTTCTATGTCCTCCACTACAATTATCATCAAAGCTTTTGATGACTTAAAGCTCAGGGCGCAGCGCTTTACGGAAATCGTTTTCGGCGTACTGATTATCGAAGATATCGCCGGCATCGTGATGATGGTGCTGCTGGCAACTATGGCTGTAGCCAGCGCCGACGTTTCCACCATGGAGCTGCTGCTCAGCATCGGACGCTTGATTTTCTTCCTCGTGTTATGGTTTGTTCTGGGTATGTACCTTGTTCCCAGCTTCTTTAAATGGGCCAAGCAGCTGATGAACGAAGAAACGCTGGTAGTTGTTTCCATCGGCCTGTGCCTCGGTATGGTTGTACTGGCAACTCAGCTCGGCTTCTCCTCCGCATTGGGTGCCTTCATCATGGGCTCTTTGATTGCCGAAGCTCCTAACGCCGAAAAAATCGAGCACCTCGTTGCTCCTATCAAGGATTTGTTCGGCGCTGTCTTTTTCGTATCCGTCGGCATGATGGTAGATCCCGCTATCCTGCTGGAGCAGGCACTGCCTATCTTCGTGCTGGTAGTTGCAACGATTATCGGCAAGCTGATTTTCTCCACCGGCGGCGTACTGGCCTCCGGTCAGAGCCTGAACACCTCCGTACACTGCGGCTTCAGCCTGGCACAGATCGGTGAATTCTCCTTTATTATCGCTTCCCTCGGCATGAGCCTGGGCGTAATCAGCAGCTTTTTATATCCGATTATCGTAGCGGTATCCGTAATTACCACCTTTACTACTCCCTTCTGTATTATGGCAGCCGAACCCTTTTATCAGCTGGTGCTGAAGCTGCTGCCGCCGCAGGCAAAAAGCTGGCTGGACCGTTACACAGGTACCAATACCGATGATGACAAGGATCAGGACTGGAAGAATTTGCTTACCGGTTACACCATGCGTATGCTGATTTTCATTACTCTGCTGGCAGCCATCGCCCTTGGTGCGGAATATTACCTGCTGCCTTATCTGGGCAACACCTTAAAGCTGCCGTACAGCAGACTGCTGACCGCCGCAGCCACCTTTATCATCATGTCGCCGATTTTGCGTGCAGTGCTTGTCAACCGTGCCGGCAACGGCGATTTGTTCTCCAAGCTCTGGTTCAAAAAACGCGCTAACCATCTGCCGCTGATGCTCCTGGTATTCGGCAAGCTGCTCGTTGCTTCTGCTTCGCTGTACTTCATCTTCCACACCCTGCTGAAGCTGCACGGCTTCCTGGCCTGCGTATCTATATTGCTGGCAGCCTACTTCATCTCCTCCTCCGATTGGCTGATGAGCGAGTACCTGCGTATCGAATCACGCTTTTTGGTAAACCTCAACGAAAAGCACATGCGCAAGCATCGTGAAAGCACTCCCAGCGACAGCCGTACCTGGTTCGACGAGGATTTGCAGCTTGTCTACTACGATTTGCAAAAGGATTCTCCCATCAAAGGACGCAGCCTGCGCAGTCTTGGCTTCCGTGAAAGCTATGGCTGCAACGTTCTGCAGCTTTTGGGCAGTAATCGCACTGTTGATATGCCCGGCGGTGAGCAGATAGTGGAAAAGGGCGACAAGCTGCTGCTCATCGGCACCGCCAGCCAGCTGCAGGTTTTTAATGCTGCTGTAAGGCAGCGCAGCTTAGGCCTTGAGCGCTGCGACCTGCCGCAAAGCCTGCGTGAATTCATGCTGGATAACCACCAAAATAAACCGGAGCAGCAATTCCTCTCTTTGGCGATTACAATTGATAAGCATTCCCCTATTTTGGGAACCTCACTGAAGGCTGCGGATTTGCGCAACAAATGGAGCTGCCTCGTTGTCGGTCTGGAGCGTGGCGCCTTTACCATTACCAACCCCCACGTTTCACTCGTTTTCGAAGAAAACGATTTGCTTTGGGTATTGGGCAAGCAAAAGATGATGAACACCTTAATCAGAGAAGAGATTTTGTAATACCGTTTATAATTTTTCTGTATATAAAGCTCATATTAAGCCGCTGCTTTTCGCAGCGGCTTTTTTCATGCGATTATCCCGCGCAGATGCAAGGCCTTCACTGCGTCCTCCATCGTCTGCATGCCGTAGCGCGCACCGGTCTGCAAATAAGACTGCAGCTGGTGCGTGCGCCCCTCACGAATTAAATTGCGCATGGCAGGCGTTGCAACGAGCACCTCAAAGGCCGCCGCTCTGCCTGCTCTGTCGCAACGGGGCAAAAGCCTCTGGCAGCAAATCCCGAGCAGGCAGTCAGCCAGCTGCGTACACACATGCTGTCTGTCCGGCAGCACGTCAAGAATGCGATTCACCGTACCTGCAGCATCCTGCGTGTGCAGCGTTGCCAAAACCAGATGACCTGTTTCCGCCGCCGTCAGCGCTATACCTATTGTTTCCGCATCTCTCAGCTCACCTACTAAAATAACATCCGGGTCCTGCCTGAGCGCACTGCGCAGACCGCTGGCAAAGCTCCTTGTATCACGCCCCACCTCCCGCTGGTTAATCAGTGCCAGGCCCGCAGGATAAACATATTCTATCGGGTCCTCCAGCGTCAGCACGTGTACAGCGCGCGTTTGATTTATCTGCTGTACCAACGCGGCAAGCGTTGTGCTTTTACCGCTGCCGGTAGCACCTGTAACGAGCAGTAGACCACTGCTGCTGCCCGCAAGCTGACTGATAATTTGCGGCAGGCCAAGACTGTTGCAGTCAGGAATATCCTTCGGGAGCAGACGAATCGCCGCCGCATAACCGTTGCCAAGACGGTAAATATTCAGCCGGCAGCGCTCCTGAAGTCTGTCACTAAAAGCAGTATCAATCTCACCTGTCTGCAGCAGCTGCTGTTTTTCCTGCTCCGTCAGCAAGGCAAGTAACGCTTTCTCCAGTTTTTCCCGGGAAATAAATTCGTTTCGCAAAGGCTGCAGGCTGCCATCTACGCGCGCCATCGGCATTCCCTCAGGTGTAAGATGCAGGTCACTGGCTCCCATACTTTTTGCCTGCAGCAGCAGCTTATCAAGCATTATCAGCCTCCCCGGTGATACCGACGCGCCACAATTCTTCAACCGTAGTTGCCCCCTGCAGCACCTTATCAACTGCATCAGCATACAGACTGCACCAACCCTGCTTACGTGCCTCCCGCAAAAGCTCTGCTTCATCGGCGCCGTTTACCAAGAGCTGCTGCATACGTTTATCAAACACAATCAGCTCATGCAATGCCAGACGCCCTCTGTAGCCTGTGCCGTGACAATGCTCACAGCCGTGAGCCTGCACCACTTGCAGCCTTTCATCCGCTCTGCGCCCCAGATACTGCAGCTCCGCTGCAGTTGCGAAGCGCCGCTCACCGCAATGGCGGCACGGACGGCGCAGCAAACGCTGTGCCAGCACACCGCGCAACCCGGCAGCCAGCAGATAATCAGCAATTCCCATATCAAGCAGACGGTACACAGCGCCTATGGCATCATTTGTGTGCAGCGTGCTCAAAACCAAATGACCTGTCAGCGCAGCATGTACCGCCATCGCCGCCGTTTCTTCATCTCTGATTTCACCCAGCATGATAACATCCGGATCCTGACGCACAACAGAACGCAGTCCTGCGGCAAAGGTAAGTCCGCTCCTGTGGTTGACCGCCACCTGATTAATCCCCGCCAGCTTATATTCCACCGGGTCCTCCAGCGTTATAATATTGCCGGCCGCAGCATCCAGCTCCTGCAGCGTGGCATATAGCGTCGTTGTTTTACCGCTGCCAGTAGGTCCTGTCAAAAGCGCCAAGCCGTTTGGCTGATGAAAAAGCTGACGGTAACGCTGCAAATTACTTTCGCTGAACTGCAGCTGCTCCAGCTGCAGCAGATTATCCTGACGCTGCAGAAAGCGTATAGCTAGCTTTTCACCGTTCACCGTAGGCAGGCTGGCTAGGCGCAAATCCACCTCGCTACCTTCATGCTCCAGCAAAAGACGCCCATCCTGCGGCACTCTTTTTTCGGCAATATCCATACCGCTCCACACCTTCAGCTGCGTCAGCAGCGTTCTTTGCTGCGTGCGCGGCAGCACGCACAGCTGTTGCAGCAGGCCGTCAACACGGATACGCACACGCACTCCCTGTCCGTCAGGCTCGATATGCATGTCACTGGCTCCCTGAGCCAATCCCAAATGCAGTAAATTCTCTGCCAGCTTATTATTACGCAAAACTTCCATTGCACCACCTCATTTTTTCTGTGTTGCATTCATTGTAGCATAAAAAAAGCGAAATGCAATATGATAATTTAAAATTTTCTCTATTTTCTAAATTTTCACTTGAAATTATTCTCTGCTTGCGCTAAAATGAAAAAAGAAATTTACCATGCAATGCTTGTTGTCGTCATCTTAACGGATAACACTGAAAGGAGCCATTATGCTAAAACGATTTTTCCCGTTAATACTCAGCAGTCTGCTGCTTGCCTTAGCTCTGCCCTGCAACGCTCAAAATAAGCTCACCAATCCCTTTTTGCCTTCCCACGCCAACGTCGGCCAAACTGTTGCAGTAAACGTTCCCGCACTGCCGCAGCCCGTCAGCGAACGCCTGGCCTGCTATTCTCTGAGCTACGCCCGCGCCAAGGACGTGCAGGAAGCGTTGACGCCACATTTCGGCACTAAGCTGGGGCTGGATACTATCACCAACAGTCTCATCCTTTTGGGAGATGAGCAAAGCCACGCACGCTTAAGGCAGCTGCTGCCCAAGCTGGACGTAGCAACAAAACAGGTAACATTGGAAGCCAAAATCATCGCCGTCAGCCGCGAGGACAGCAAAAACCTGGGTGTGCGCTGGGATTGGGACACTATTCCCCAACGCAAGCAGGAAACAAACGACAGTGACAGCGACAGCAGCAATTATGACGGCAGCTTCAAATTTTGGCGTGGCTTTTCCTTCCGCTTCAACGCTACGCTTAATGCTCTCATCAATAGCGGCAAGGCGCGTATTTTGGCAACGCCGCGCATCATCACCATCCCCGGCAAGGAGGCCAGCATTTTCATCGGTGACCACATCCCCGTGCAGACAGAAAAGCACGACAGCAGCGGCAGCTACACGGCAACGGAATATCTGGATGCCGGCATCAAGCTGCAGTACGCGCCTATCATCAGTGAGGATGGTAAAATGGTTACTGCCAGTGTCCACACTGAGGTGAGCACGCCTGTACTCATCAGCGAGCTGAAAAATTACCGCATCACCAGTCGTACCGCCGACACCAACGTGCGCATGTACAGCGGTGAAACGCTGGTTATCGGCGGTCTTATCAGCGAGGAACAGCAGCGTACTATGCAGAAGGTGCCCTTTTTGAGCAAGATTCCCCTTTTGGGCGAGCTGTTTAAAAACCGTTCGCGTTCGCACAGCAAGACGGAGGTTTTGCTGCTTTTAACGCCACACATTACAGAAGCTGGCGCTTCACCGGCGATTTATAATGAGAGGCTGATGAAGGAGGAAGGGAAGTAACAACCAAATACGTCGGATGCTTACAACCTGTTTTCGCTATAATCTGTATTTTGTAAACCGCCATTCCTCAAAAAGAGCGAGTAAACTCAATGTCGCTCTCACATGGAGTTAAGCCTGTAGACAGTAACTCCAGATGCTAGCGGAAAAGAGTATATCCGTAACCAGAAATTCCACAAAAAAATAAGTGATTGAGGCAATTTGTTTACCCGCTAATGTTGATGAAGAGCCGAAAAAGACCGCCGCCGGCGGTCTTTTTTTCATGTAGGGACTTTTAACGGTTGACTTTTTGACGCTTACGAAAGGACTTAATTATACAAATCAGCCAGCGTCACAAGCGTCACTTCGCCACGCTGCGCTGCTTGCAACAAGCCCTCAGTGAAACCGCCTTTAGAAAAAATATAAAAATAATACTTTGTTCCCTTGCCAAAAGCTCTTGCGTAATCGCGTAAAAGCTCCAGCTCATCTAAACCGATTTTCTCATTACGATATTTACAAGAACCGATAATATAAGCATCCGGTGTAACTCCTGTTGCGACAATATCAATCTGCACCTGCTTCTTCTTTTGCGCATCCGTCCCCCACCATTGCCCGATATCAACAAGCTCAATAGGCACGCTCTTCGCATAATACAGCAAGTAATCCTGACACATTTTTTCAAAAACAAGGCCCATGTAATCTGAAAAATAGCGTTTTACCGTTTGCGAATAAATCCTTTCAATCCTACCAGAATCAATGGCATTCACATTATTCGGCACAAACTTATACCAAAACCGGAAAAAATTATCTGCTAAAAGATAAATCGTCTTGCGCCCTGCTTTTTCTGTGAGCGGCGTTTCCTTTTTGACTATTCCTAATTCCATCAATGTTTTTAAGTACTTTAAAACAGTTGTGCTTGTCTCCTGCACTTTACCGCAGATATCAGCAGCCCGCGATGAACCTTCAGCAATAGCTTTAATAATAGCATTATAAATTGCAGGCTCACGTAACTCCTGCTTAAGTAAATTAGCTGGTTCTTCATACAAATATCCCGAACGATCAAATAAATTGGTCAGCAATGCTTCATCAATATCTTTCTTTACGCCCAGCTTGTTAATATAATGCGGTACACCACCAGTAATGCCATAAATCAAAGCATTGTCTTCATACGTCAGCTCAGGGTGGAATACAGCTGTCTCTTTATAATTCAGCGGCTCAATTTTAAACTGACCTGTTCTTCTGCCATATAGCGGACTTTCCTGCCCCAGTACCTGATTTTCCATGAAGCTCATAGATGAACCACACAAAATCAAATAAAGTTTTCCCTGGCTCCATTGGTGATCAATTAAATGCTGAAGCATTGCTGAGATAGCAGGCTTGGCTTTTGCTAAATAAGGATATTCGTCAATAACAAACACAAGCCTCTGCTCACGCGCCAACTCCGTTATCTCTGCTAAAGCATCATCATAACTTTTAAACTCCGGCGCAACCACAGCGTCAGGCTTTTCGTAACTCATAATTGCTTTTGATAAAGCCTTTAAATTTTCTTTCCCCGTTGTATTGAGCGCAGAAAAAAATATCGTTGGCTTGTCTGCACAAAACTTGTTAATTAAGGCTGTTTTGCCTACACGACGACGGCCATAAATAATCAGGCACTCAAATTCTTCATTTTCATAACGTGCATTAAGCTTGCGCAATTCCTCTTCACGGCAATAAAATTTTTCCATCTGCTTCACCACCATTCAAAATCATATAACTCACGATTATGTTACTCATAAGTATGTTACTTAAGAGTATTATAATTTAGAATAGAGAAATTTGCAAGGGGTGGACTTTTAAATTCAAAACTTGCGCACGTGATAAAGGCAGGCCGGTTCATACTAGCCTGCCTTTAAGCATTATCCTCTGAATATCTGTACCCAATAATATTCATACTCAGTATTTTCATCACAACAATAGCCAACACCCAGCTCCTTAAATACAGGATTTAAAATATTATCCCTATGTCCTTCAGAATGCATCCATTGATCAACAACACCTTCGGGAGTACTTCTTCCCGCGGCAATATTTTCACCTAGAGTATTGTTTTTATTTTTTACAACAGAAAAGCATCTGCTGCCGTCAGGTCTTGTATGCGACATAAGCTGCGTTATTTCAACAGCTCTGATTGCCGCACTATCCTGCAAATCAGCTGCAAGAGTTAAGGGAGCAACCCCAACCTTGCCACGCTCAGTATTGCACAGCTCCAATACTCTTACAGCAAAAGCAGGAGCATTCAGCGCCGGTTCGCCATGAAATTTTTTATTCTTATGATGAGCAAAAAGCTCAGCCAGCGGATTACGTCTTTTCTGCCAATCTCTCGCCTGCTTTTCCAAGGCATATTTACGCTGATTTACTATGCGGTCACGTTGAGCAGCCTGTTTTTGTCTGGATGCCATCGAATGTCTGGCAAAATCATTACTGCCTGCTGCCGCAGCACTATTTGTCATTGATATGACAGTGATAAAGCAAAACGCAATTAAGCATATTACAGTAAAAAACTTTTTCATTTCTCTCTCCATAAAATAAATTCATTATTCTGCAGTAAAGCTATGATTATCCTAAATACCCCATTCATCAACGGAATATAACAGGAAATCCTTTTCTGCATCTTCCTTACGGCTCACGCGCCACAACCATTGGCCGTCAGCAGTCAGGCGCTCATATTCTTCTGCCAAAGTATATGCCGGTGAATATTTTCCGCAAATACTGTTTATACGCTTTACTGTCCTTGCAGCCGCATCATAGTCCTGCAAAAGCACATAGGGCAATAATCTCGGAAGCAAAGTATCTGCTTCACTATATTGGTTTTTATTCCGTTCCAGCAGCTTTAAGGTCTTCCCGGCATATAAAATAGCTCTGCTTTTATAGTCCTCATAATCAGGATAATAGCGGGCATCACCGGCATAGCAGGCTATGGCATACTGCAAATTTAACGTTACGCTGTCAGGATAATCTTCAAGCTGCTTCTCATATAGCGTGCATGCTTGTGCAAAGTAATTTTTTGCGTAACTCAAACCGCCGCGATGACGATAAATCTGTGCAGCCAACAGCCTATATTCCGCACTTTCCGGAATAATCGCCAACGCAAGATTAATATTTTTTATTGCTTCCGTATATTTTGCATTTGCAGTCCGTTTATCTGTTGTCGCTCTGGCCTCCCTGTAAGCTATCAGCGCTGCCCCTGCGTACTCATACGCTTTATTGCAGCCGGAAGCATAAATTACTCTTCCCTGAGCATCGTACAAGCAATTATAGGCTGCAGCAGCTTCAGCATCCTCTTCGACATTATCAGCAATATTATTGGCCAAGCAAGTATTCATAGCGCAAGCACAGGATAAAACCAATACCAACTTTTTCAGCATAGCTCTCACCTTCTATCATAAAAAAAGGAATGCCCTTTAATGCGAGCATTCCTTTCGTCATTGCCGTTTATTTTACAAAGGCAACTGCTTTATTTTCCAGCATACCGGATTTTTCATTAGCATATAAAATTTTATCGCCATCTTCTACACTAACAACAACGTTAACCGGATTTACGGAATTAGCACCACCGCGAACGCTCACAGCCTTCACAACCAACGGATTTGCACCGGCACGAGAATTAACGGTTGCGGTCTGCAAATCGTTATAGTATTCCACCATGCCCTTGCTGATAGCAAAGTCTTTATCAATGTTACGCATGCCATAAATCGCACGGCCGTTAACATCATAAATAACCGGAGAGAAGGTACCCTCCAAGCCTAAGCCGGCAGCATCTACAACAACACCGGTATAGGAAGCAGCTTCAGTCTGTACCTCCGGAGCAGGAGTATAATTTTCGCTTATTTCAGGCGCTTCTTCAGGCAGAATTGTTTTTTGTGCTTCCGGTACAGCAATTGTTGCAACACTCTTCACGCCATACAGAGGAATAGCCATTCTGACAGTGTAGCTGCCATCATCATTAGCATATTCCTCAACTATACGGGCGCCTTGTACCAATGCTTTGATTTTGGTATTTACAATATCACTTTCAATTGCTAAATCACGCATAGAGGTTTCCGCATCAATCTGAACGCCTTTAATAGTTTCTGCCAGCTGACGATAAGCATCAACAACGGCAGCACGGCGCGCAAGTGCAGTACCGCGTGCAGCAGGCACGTTTTCCGGAGGCAGTCCTACACCCCACGCTTCAACATCAGCCTCAGCACCCTTTTCCCAGTTTACAGAGCCCTTAACATTTTGCTGCACATTTACCTGTACGGATACATCATCCGCACTTGCAACAGCAGGTGCAACACTTGTTAAAGACATGGACAGACCAAGTACGACAGCAGCGAGTAAATTTTTCTTTGAATACATTGATAGCATCTCCTTTTAAGATTTCCTTCATAAAACATTTATTTAGGGTGAATAAACCAAGTATAATTATCAAAGAAACTTTTTGCTTCTTTTCTCACTTTCAAATCAGTTTTATTATTAAAGTTAGCCTCCGTAAAATAAACATATCCACTATTGTCTACATATTCAATGAACACAACATGTCCAGCACCACCACCACCAGTCATTCTAACACCAACGCATTTAGAAGATATAGTTTTATTAACTATTACATTATTATCGCTTTTTTCAGCATCCCCCCATGTCTTAGCATTACCACTAGCTTTTAATTTAATCCCGCAAACTTCTTGCATTCTACCAAAAGCATACCAAGTACAATTAGTAGGATGATAAACACCTTTATCATCTGTATATGATTTTTTAAATGGATTATATGTACTTTTACTCCTATAGCAAAGATTACTTAAATTAGCTAACTGTGTATTAACTTTGCCATCCCAATAGCTAGTTGAATCATTATCTGAAGGCTGTGGTTTTTCGTTCAGCCCCTTCACAGCAGTTCGTTCTACGTATCGTTCTCTCGTTGCACCGTTGTCGGCCCAGTAACGAATAAAATAAGACTTCGCATTTTCTCCCAATACTTCTATATCGGAGCCGCTGGTTATCCAGCCTGCTCTCGCACCTCGCAAATCAGGATTGTCATATGTATTTGCTGTGTATCTTGCTGTTGCTTTCCACACTCCGTATGAAGACGACTGCTCCTGCTTTTTATCCTCTCTTTGCACAGGCTTCACAATAGGATTCTTGTTAATCACATTATTATTTACCTGCTGCTTACCTGCCTGCCGTGCATCCCAGCAATCCCAATACGGAGCCCAAGCCATTTTATAGCCACCGTTGTTTAATTTATAAATAAACTGCCTGCTTTCTCCGGATTCAGACACCACAAGAAGCGTTTCATTATCGTTAAAGGAACCAAACTTTCTGCTATGGTCAGGGGCGGTATATGTATTGGTATTTGCTTTTGGCGAATAACGCTCCTGATTAGTAAAGCCTATATTATTTACCAAATCATCTGCTCTGAACCATCTGCTTACTCTGCCGTTGCCGACAGGATAAGAACCATACGCCCAGCCATCGCTTCTGATTTGCGTTACCACAACATAATCACCGGGATCAATCCAGCCTTTTTGTACACCGTTAGGCTGTAAATAACAATTCAGTTTTTTAACGGCATAGGTTTGCAACGGTACTCTGTCGGCAGGAATACTTCCGGCTTCAGCAACCACGCCAAGAGCCAACGCCAAGCCTAAGGCCAATAAGCCTATTTTTTTCATCTGAAGCAACTCCTTTGCAAATTATTCCAACGCACTTACCAGGTATGACGATAGCCGGCGCTGATTGCCCAAGGTTTTTCAACCCTGCTTCCAAAATCTCTTTCCAAATCAATATAGAAGCTGTTGTTTTTGCCAACCTTTGCGCTGGTGCCGACTGCAAATTTCAGCCAGGTTCCGCCCATATCTGTATATGCGGCAGTTTTGGTTCCCGGAACATTCATATACATTTCGCCGTCAAAATCGTGTACCAGATTCATGCGATAGTAAATATCATGCTTGTCCAGCTTCTTGCCAACCTGAATACCTATGTTTGCCATTTTACTGGTAACGCTGTCGCCATGAATTTTAAAACCGCGTGTATCCTTAAAGTCAACATCGCTGATTCTGCCCCAGGTCAGACCGGCAAACGGCTCATAATACCAATCGTTTCTCATTTCGTAACGACGTCCGTATTTGGCTGCAATACTGAATACATCCTTAGAATAATTGCCGCCGGCAAAAACATTATTTATATCAAGACCGGCATATGTTTTATCCATTTTGCCGTATTTCAGGATAACATCAATATAATCATTATTATCCTTACCTAACCAGCTGCCATACAGGTTATAACCGGTGCTCTTTGCATCACCGATAATGCCTGTATCACACTTATTGACAGAATGCGTGATGCCAAAGCCACCAAACATAATTGCTGCATTACTTTCATGCTTCCAATCATGACCACCGCTGGTCATGTTGTAATCGTAGCCATAGCCATCAATCTTCATCTCGCCGGTTTCACCGCGAATCCACACGCCAACCTCGCTGGGATCATTGCGAATATCCATTAAACGTTTAAAGACATTATCCAGTTCGTTGGAATTGATATATGGTTCATTAGTAGGCAGCTGTTGGTCAAGAATATCACCCGCAGCTTTGCTGCCCCAGCCGACAAAATTATAGTCACGGCCGGTAATAAGAGCTCCGGAAGTAAGAGCTTTTTCCTTGATGATAGGAGTATACAAGCTCAAGCCATCATCACCGCCTGCAATTTCTAAATTATAAAACATCAAGCCGGTTTTCAGATTAACCTTGTTATCGCCATCCACATGCACAACAGTTACACTATGACCATCAGTTTCTTTAATAGGCACTCCGCCATTGTCATCCTTGTTCCTGATTCCTAACTGCAGCTCGGCAGGAACGGTACCTGTTAAGACAACCTTATCACCTACATCATTAAGCAAATCTGTTGATACACAAATAGCACTCTTCTCATTAGTCTGCAGGTTTGCGAAGGTAACAGTTTGGTAATTTGTATTCCAGACATCACTTGAACCATAATCATAGTAGTTAGGTGTATTTACATATACCACGCCACCATTCAGTTTTAAGCCATAAACTACATCTGTCTGATTAGCCGGCACACTCCAAAAAGTATTCTCGCCCAATGTCATGTGAAAGTTTTCATCACTGCCCTTGATAGCCCCCCAAAAAGCACCTTCTAATATATGTGAACTATCAAGACTCTTTTCATCGCCTTTCAAATTGATATTTGTCTGTGCACCGCTAAAGTGTTCAATATCACCGTAAATATAAGTTGCCCGTGCAATATCATCAGCATTCATAGTAAAATTGCCCATGTTGCTGATTGCATTAAAACCGGCAGCATAAGGTTTATCTCCCGGAAGATTATCAGCCGAAACATTAAATACTACTTCTCCATTTATGGTCATATTGCCTTCGTTTTCTATAACAGAACCGCTAAACCCGTTGCCGGAAGATGTATCTGATGCTATATGAACATCCCCGAGTATATTTAATGTAGCACCTGCTTCATTTATCAAAGCAGCAGTCTCAGGTATCTTATTATTAAGACCAATTTTCAGGTTGCTTTTGACAGTTAAAGTTCCTGCTTCATTCTTTATCGCACATTGAGATTTAATAGCATCCGCACTGGCATGTCCGGAATAAATATTATTTACAAACCATATATCTTTATCACTTTTTATCTGTACATCGGCACCGGCACTATTGTTCAAAACACCGATACTGTTACCGATACCGGTATTATAATCAATCACCAAACTAGAATTATCTTTGTCGCTTCCGGTAAACACAAAATTAATGATTTTGTTATTATTACCGAAAATATTGATTGTTGCACCTGTATCATTGGCATCCGTAAAGCTCGGAGCAGTTATTGCACCAACCTCAGGAGAATCACTTATTCCGGAAAATGTTGTTTTGTAAGTAATGTCTTTATCGGTATTGATATCAATCTTAGAATGAAAAGCTGCCTGTGCACCCATATTTATAGAACATACACTCAGCAAAACTCCCGCAATCAACGCTTTCTTTTTCATCATCACAACAGTCCTTTCCTTGTTAAATATAATTAGCAGCCATTTTGCCCGCTATATCTTCGGCAGCTTTTGCAATAGCATTATGTACACTGTCCATCGTTACATTAACAGTACCTATTTTCAACACCTTTACACCGGTAAGTCCATTACCTGCATGTAATTTAACAAAGCTGCTTTTAGATTTGCCGTCGCCTTTGACAGCCATAAGAATATCACCGGTTTCTACATCCATAACTCTGGCAATAATATGCGCCTTTACCGTGCATACATTAACGCCGCCGCCAATATTCGTCAAAATCTGTGTTCCGGTATCACTGACACTCACGTTAGTTACATTTCCGTAAATTATATAACGCGTATTGAGCAGGCTACCTATTTTTTTTGCCGTATCCGGATCAATCAAGCCCACAGTTTTTAATTGTTTCTCCTGCAAGCGGTGCATTACCATATCTTTATCCATAATATTAAAGCAATGCTTATTGACGAGTCCGTTGATTATATACTCGCTGGACGTATACTCTGCATTATTGATACTGATTTCCGAGGTTGTAGCTCCCGGTCGCGTTCCAAAATCCATAACAGCTACATTTGCATCTTTAGCTATAGCAGTTGCAAAACAATGACTGCTCCAAAGCATTGCCAAGCCGAAACCTAATAAAAATTTTTTTAACATACAGGCCTCTACTTAACAAACATCTTGCCTGCATCCGCATCAGCAATTAAAGCATCGGCAATAGACTGCGCAGTATCTTCCATTGCCTTGTAATACATATCATTGTTCAGCTTATCACTGCCTATTTTAATACCGCCAAACAGAGAAATCTGCTTTTGGGTATCCTTGCCGATTACTTCCTTTTGCCAGACAACCTCGCCGGTAGACGCTTTAATAACCTTTAAATCCGCCTGCACTCCGACGCCTGTCTTTTTTACATTAACAGAGCCTGCCAAAGAAGCCAGAGGACCTAAGGGGCCAAGCATATTGGCAGCACCGGAGCCACCAAACATACTCATAGCAGTATTTGCATATTGTGCAGCATCAGCAATTTTATTTTCCATCCAATCACCACTGCCAAGATTCAGAATAGTTCCCTGAATCAGATATTCTGCATTATGCTGTCTGCCGATACTGCCGACAATATCGGGACTGACAATCTGCCCTAATCTTGCACTGGCAATGCTTTGCGCCCATTTTTCATTAAATCCGCGGCCTTCAAACAATGTGTTATAATCACCATAGCTCATAGCATATCTTGCATTCTGAAAAACGGCAGCCTTTTCATCATAAAGCAGCTTTTCCAGATTCTTGTCAATTACCCTGGTTTCCTTAAAATTGAATTTACCGCTGTTAAGCAGCTTTTCCATTACCAAATCAGATAACGTTGCCGCCGATTCCACTCTGTCATATCTGGTATCATCAGTAAAGCGCATCAATACGCAGGAAGGATTAGCAAACGCAGTTAATGTAGTTGCACTGCCTACAAGCAATGCTGCTACCGTAGAGATTAATACCTTCAGACTTCTTCTCATCAGTTATCACCTTCATCTTTCTTTGGCTTTTTCGTAGTATCCTTTACACCGGCAGGTAAGATTAAATATTCTTTAGCCGGCGTGGGAGAAAATTCATTAACTTTAATAATGCAGCGTCTTGCCTGCAATTTACCTTGATCATCATAAATAAACTGCGCCGAAGCAATTTTTGTCAAAGTGTAACCATTAAAGTAATATCTGATTGCTTCCATATTCTGCCCGTTAGATTGATAATCTACGTAATTCAAACCATTAGACAACCAGCCAGAGCCTACTTGTCTATAACTTGGCATCTCGGAGCTTTTCATGTTATCAGGCAACATGGCATTTAAAAGACGTGTCATATCACCGCCACCAAAGGCATCTCCTTGCAGCATATAAGCAATATTATTAGTCCGGTTAGCAACAACAGTATTTTTCTTAGTACCCCAAATAGAAGTCTTTTGCCCTTCACTATATTTTGTATATACATAAGTCCCATTTTCATTTTGCAAACGGCAATTTATAAAGCCATTATAACCAACCTCTTCGTAGCGATTACTGCCATCACTTACAACAATACATTCCAACGGTTTATACATTAATTTACTAACATTACCATTGCTCATAGTGTTATTACCTGTCAGAGTAATTTTATCTTTATTGGTTATACGCTCCTCCGGGGTGATATTTACGTATTTGATTGTATACTTCTTATTCATTAACAAATTACGATACGTATCAAGATTACTTGCTTCTGCAATAGCAGAAAACATTGCCCCTACAGCAACACAAGAAACTACTAAAGCTTTCCACACTTTATTCATCGTTTATTCCCCCTTCTTGCCATAGTCTTCCACTAAAACTTGCTTATCAAGCAAATCATCCATATCACCAATACCAGCTGCATACACCTTGCAGCCATCTGGTATTTTCAAAGCGTTTTCAGGTAACTCCTGCGTAATTTTTTTCACCTTCATAGTATTAATCAATTCTTCTTCACCATTACCACTTTTTACGTAAGTCTTAATGGTTTGCAATTCGCCATCCTTGTAATACATATAAAAAATTTTGTCAAAAAGCACTCCGCCAGCTTTATTTTTAACAGAGAAAGAGTATTTATCGTAATCTAAAGGAGCTTTATCGTCAGCAGTTTTACCACTGCCCACATAGCTCGGAGCTTTAAACTCCGTAAAGGAATTAAAAACATCGTTAGGTGCAAAAGCTACTAATTCTTCCGGTAAAGCCAAACGATAACGCACACTACTCCATCCCTCATTAGGGTCAAGGTTTTCATCATCAAGTTGATTGTAATAAGCCATGATTGCTTTCTTTTTGCCCTGGAACTGATAATATTTACCATCAGCATATAGCGCAGAAGGTTCTTTAGTATCTGATTTGATAAAGAATGAAGCTAAACCAATAATCGGTACAGCTGCTAAAAACGGATTACCCATAGATGTATAAACAGTGTAATCCATGCGCTTACCATCTTTTACAGCCAAGCATTTTTTTACATCATTCAATTCATATTCAACATAAAAATTGCCAGATGACATCATCTGCTTATATTCCGCTGCCTTAGGCTGCTCTGCAAAAGCAGAAGCCACAAAAGTGCTTAAAGTCAGTGTCAGTGCTAAAATTTTTTTCATCGTTTCTCACCCCACAAATATTTTAGAAGCCTGTTTTGATTTTCAGCTTTTTGCCGTTGTTCAAGGTTGTCATAATACCCATATTACCGTAAATAGCATCACGCACAGCCTTACTGATTGCATTACGCACCTGAACATCAGAAACCTCAACAGTACCAACCCTAATGACATAATCCAATGTTTCACGCTCATAGGAAATATTTTTGTTATGAGTGGATACCGTATTAACATTATCAGCTTTGGTAATACTTTCATCTACAGTACTGCTGTTATTTTTTCCGGTATGCTCTGTTTCTGTTGTTTCGTTTATATCAGATGAGGTTGCACTGCTTGTATTGCCTTTATTTACAGATTCCGAACTGCTATTATCAATGGTATCTGTTTTAGCTGTTTCTTTACCGACACTATCTGTCGTAACGGTACTGTTTACGGTTCCTTTTGTATTTTCCTGATTTACGACAGTATTTTCCCCATCTGTTATTAACTGAGAATAAATTGTATGATTAGGAGCATTATCAACCAAAATTTTCAGTTGATCTAAATCCGTAATAGTAATTTTGCCATCTCCGTTCATGTCAGCATTAAAAGCGTCATAATCAACATCCCTATCAATTAACACCTCTTTTAAAATCTTAACATCATCATAATTGACAACACCGTCATAAGTGACATCCCCTTTTAAATTAAAAGCCGGACTTTTATTAACATTAGCTTGTGTGTTGCTGACAGTATTGTCGGTACCCTGATTATTTTTTTCTGTTGTGGTATTTCTGTTATCAGTAGCTTTAGTTTCAGTCTTTTTATTTATGCTGTTTTCTTTACTGTATGTATTATTGGTTTCATCAGTACGGGTATTATTTTTAGTGTTGTTCTTATTTTTGTCATAGGTACTGCTTTGGCTGTTTGTAGTATTAGTATTCTTACTATACTCATTTTTCTGGTCATGATTAACAGTATTGAAAATGTCCTCGGTTTCTATTTTTCTGTTACGATATTTAGTGAAGCTCAATTCGTTGTATGTACTTGTCGAACTGCCCTTACCTAAGCCCGCAACGATAATACGACCTGTTTTTATATCAACAATACGTACCGCAACATTTGCTGTAACTACATGCTGTGCATTATCAAAGGAGCCTTTATCACCATGCTGGTAGCCCAAAACATTTTCTTTAGTTGTCAATCCGGTAAGATAGCCTACAACCATATATTCCGCACCGGCAAATTTGCCAATTTCTACTGTGGTAGAAGGGTCAACCAATCCGGACATATTTATACTATGCATATTGGCAATCGTACTCAGCTGTTCATAATCTATCAAATCAAACCAGCCGCTGGCAGAAAGCTGATAAATAGCATATTCTGTAGCAGAGCTGAAATCCTGATCTCTTAATCCTTGGCTGGTAATAGCCTTATTACCAAAATTCATAACAGCCACACGAGGAAAATTCTTAATATCCGTAGCCTGTGCAACAGAAGCCCCAACCAGTAAGCTGACTAAAGCAACTCCACTGAACAATCTTTTAAAATTCATCTTTATTCCTCCACATTATTCCGCAGTTATAACAATATTATTTGCGGTAACATTTTTTATAAACAAATTGCAATTGCATTTCTCTTTGAGCATTCTGAAAACTGTTTGCGGCTTAAGAGTTGTTTCAATTGTCACCATTGCTTTTCCGTTACTGAAATTTTTCTCTTGAACATTGCTCACGCCTGCGGTATGCTCCAAAGCTGTGATAATTTCTGATACAAATTTATAATTATCCGTTTCAATCTCTACCTGTATTTGATTATCTGCAGCCGAAGCCTTATTTGCTAAAACAGACTTTATTTTTGTCGCAACAATTTCGGAAAGCTGAACTACCGCAGTATTCTCAGAGCTATTATTGCTGTTATTTATAGACCTCGTTTCACTTCTAAACGTATTGACTACTTCACCGGTAGCAGCCTTGATAACCTCAACATTGATTTCCGCAACACTATTTATCAGATTAGTAGAAAAATTTTCTACAAAGTCACCACTGCCCAAATCAGTATATCTCGGCAGGCTTATATTACCGGTATGCAAATCTAATTTACCTATAATAAGGTAATCCATCTCCGGATTAGGCAGTAAAGCAGAAGCGTCCAAAGCCATACCTCTGTCAAAATTTTTTTCATTATATATCAACGCCGAATCAATAACATGAGAAAAACCCAATTCTACCAGTTTTCTGTTTATAGCAGCCTCACACATTAAAGGATATTTTTCTTTGGCTGCGTTATCTGCATCACTATAATATGTAACCACTACACCAATCCGCGGATCACCCAAGGCTTTTATCATTTCAATGCGATTCATCAGCTCCGAATTCGGGTTGGTATTGACATCAATCTTCGCACGGACATAATAGCTGCCATTTCTTTTACCCTCATCAATTACACGCACATCCGTAATAAAGCCAACGGATTTAGCATAAATTTCATCGCTTACCACCGAAGCCTGACTCACCAAGGTTTCGGAATTAATATATGTACCGACAACCTGCTCCACTGCATTGCGTTTGGCATCGCGCAACGCACTGTCCCTGTCTTCACCGACACCGGAAACATCAGCAATCTGCGCATAGGTAATATTATTCAATGCCAACAAAAGCATAGCTGTTACAACCTTCCACCTCATTATAAATCTCTCCCTCCGATGTATACCTCTAATACCCATTTTACCCCCCCACTACACAATAGCGTTTCTACGAAGTACTTGTCTATTAGTTAGCAAAGCATCGCCATATAGGGGTATCTCTTATCAATCCTCTTTTATATCATTATAAAACTTCCATCATACTCTTAATTTTAACCAAACTGACATACTTCTGACACATGTGACAACTTTTGTGACAGGCTTTTTGCATATTCAAGACTTTATTATTGTCACAAATTCATCTATAATATATATATTGACGATGAACTATTTTTAGGAAGGGTTTTGCTTATGACATTATTTGCAGATACGCTCAAAAAGTATCTAGAAACCAAAAATACAACAATTTACACTATCTCAAAAATTAGTGGTGTAGATAGAACAATGATACAGCACATGAAGGTTGGTAAGCGTATGCCTGCGAATGTTGCAGACGTAACTGCCATTGCCAAAGCCATGATGCTCAACCCCAGTGAAACAGCAGAATTGCTGCGTGCCTATCACATATCACATATGGGTGAGGAAAATTATTTCCGTCGTGAGCACGTCAGCAAAATCATCTCCGGTTTTTACGATATGAATTCTGCCGACGAGCTTGTGATTCCCACAGGCGTACAGGATATGCTCGATATGCAGGAACAATTAAAAACTATCAACGGTCAGGCTAATATCAATCGCATTTTGAAGGCAGTTTTGGAAATTGAAGCCAATAAAAAATCAGGCCATATCAAATTAATGGTACAGCCTGAATATCAATATATTTTTGATTGTCTTACTTCCATTGATTTTAACCGCAATAACACGCTTGTGGAAGCTATCATCGTTTTTGACAAAAACGAAGGACATAAAAGCACTACCTATAATCTTAACATTCTGCAAAAGCTTGTGCCTATTTTATTCCAATGCGAGGTTTTCCATCCTTACTATGTTTATGACAATGTTGATACATTGTTCAACAACACCAGTATGCTGCCGTTCAAAATCATCACCAGTGATTTTGTTTTAACAATATCCTACGAACAGGATAAGGCAGTTCTCTATCATTCCCAGGATATGGTTGCGCTTACCAGTGAAACATTCCAAAAAAGCCTCAGTGTTGCTAATCCGATCTGCCAAGCCTTCCATCCTACACCGGAGGAATATTTGCAGTCTACCTTCCTCAGCGACGAGGAAATAAACGCTGAAGAAGTGCATGAGCTTTTCTACCAGCCTTGCTTCCCCAGCTTCTGCCCGGAAAGTATCCTCATGGATAGATTGAACACTGACATTATCCCGCCAGAAATGCAGGGAGTTATTGCCGATTACTTTGCTAAAATCCGCTCAAAATATAGCTCTCACAGCATTTCCTTTACGCTTGAAGGCTTAAATCTCTTTATGGAAACAGGACGCGTAACAGAAATCCCTGATTTTATGTACACCTACCTGACGCCGCCGCAACGCCTAGCGCTTTTAAAGAACATTATCAACAGCGTTGATGATGGCAGCTTCACGCCAAGGATTGTGCGCAGTGATAAGCTTTCCGTGCCTTCGCCTATCTGCATTTGCGCGCCAAGCGAACAAAATATTATTATATATTACTTCAGTCCCAATAAAGGACAGTATATCTTCCATCTGCAGGAATTAAGCCTGGTACACGCATTCCATGATTTTCTGGTTTATCTTCCGGAAAGCAGTATGGTTTATTCCGAAGAGAAAAGTAAGGAGCTTCTGCATTCTGTCTACGAGAAATACAAAAATCTTTATAATTGATAAGTAATCCAATCGAGTAGGAGGGAATTTTGAATAAAATTCCCGACCTCTCACACCACCGTGCGTACCGTTCGGTACACGGCGGTTCAAATACCATAATGCTTTGGTCTTTTAAACTCGTAATCGACGGCTAACACACGATAGACACCCTTGCCTTCGGCTAACGCTTCCTGATACCGAGCGCGTAGTGGACTTTCACCACCTAGTTATCGCCCATGCTGGGCGCACCACAAAATCAGCCAATGAGCTTTTGCTCAAAGGCTGATTTTGCTTTTTGTAGGAGATGATGTATGAGTATACTTAACGGAAAATCAGTTATAAATAACAACTAATCTTCCATTAAAATCAACTATCTTGCTATCTACTTCATATACTTCTTTTATAAACTTTTCTGTTATAACCTCCTTGGGAGTACCATAATTAAACAACTTACCATCTTTAATGACAGCTATTTTATCACAATACTTACAAGCTAAATTCAAATCATGCAGCACTGCACATACCGTACAAGACTGTCCTTTTACGATATCCAGCAACTGCAATTGGTATTTTATATCCAGATGATTAGTCGGTTCATCTAACAGCAAGCACTGCGGTGTCTGTGTCAGAGCGCGCGCAAGAATTACTCTCTGCTGCTCACCACCTGATAAAACTGAAAAATTTTCGTTTGCAAATGTTTTCATGCCTACAATTTCCAAATTATGAGTTGCCAAAGCTATATCAGTATCAGTATAACCTTCCATCAAGCCTTTGAATGGTGCTCGTCCCATTAAAACCATATCCAACACCTTAAAATCAAAAGCGGAATTGTTTTGTTGGGCAACAACAGCAGTTTTTCTGGCAGATTCTTTATATGACAGTTTTGTTATAGGCGTATTGTCAATCAATACTGCTCCTGACTGCGGTTTTAATACCCTGTACAAGCATTTCAAAAAAGTACTTTTACCACTGCCATTAGGTCCTATAATGCCAATAAATTCATTATTTTTTAAATCCAGGCTTATAGAATCAATTATTCTTTTTTCTCCAACTGAAAAGCATATCGATTTTGCTTGTATTTCCATAAAACCCGCCTCATTTACTTATAAGCATATACGCCAAACATTCCCTGTGTTTTCAGTTTTTGAGCCTGATTAATTCTTGAACCTAACGCTAAATCCATTGTTACTTTGCTGAATCCAGTTTTCAGAAGCAAATCAGCATCCCATAATGGTCTTCTATGATTACTGATATCCAAAGAATTCTTTATAGCATTACATTCCTCTATCTGATTAGAATTTAAATCGCCATGCAGACCATGTTTAGATACACGCTCCTTAGCAGGTACCGCAAAATCTTTTTTGCCAAAATCAGCATCAAAATTAACTAAAATACCTTCCGGCTTTAGCACTCTGTACCATTCATGATACGCCTTTTCCAAATTTGGCAGCGTCCATGTCAAATTTCGTGTTATCAATAAATCAAAACTGTTATCCGCAAAAGGCAACTGCTGTGCATCACTAACCAAAAAATCGGCGTCTAAATTTAATTGATTACGTAAATCTATAGCAGAAGCTATCATGTTATCACATAAATCAATTCCTGTAACCAAATGACCGACGCTTGCCAGCAGCAGTGCCATATAACCGGAGCCGGTGCCAACATCAAGAATTTTCAACGCTGTTCTGCCACCGATAATCTGTTTTAATTCATTACTCCACAAATCATATTTTTCATTCTGCATTTCCGCAAAGCTCTGCCTGCTGAAATCATCACTACGCTGTTCCCAATAGCATTTTATTCTTTCCAAAATAGTCTTTTCCATATAGGCTACCTTCCTCAAAGATCTCTATTTACTGCCAAAGCTGTAAGTTTTTCTTATCATCATATAAATAAACGTCGGAGCACCAATTAACGAAATCAATAAACCTATAGGTAATTCTGCTCTAGGCAAAATAATACGGCAACATAAATCGCATACAATCAGAAAAATTGCACCAATTAATGCAGACACAGGTATAAGATACTTATGATCTGTACCTATAAGCATTCTTACCAAATGCGGTATAAGCAGTCCGACAAATCCCAGCACACCAGAAGCATAGACAATGGTGCCAATCATCAAGGAAGTTATCAGCAGATATGACTGACGATATATTTGCAGATTATAGCCTAACGTAATAGCTGTATCATCACCCAAAAGCATCATATTCAGTATTTTAGCCTGACTCCATAATAATAATATACAAACTAAAATCAAAGGCACTAATTTGGATAATAAAGGCCAGCTTGCACCAGCCAGGCTTCCCATCAGCCAATATGTTATTGTTTGTATTCCTTCCATGTTATTAGCAAAATAAACAATAAAGCTGGAAAAAGCCGAGCAGATAGCGCTTAAAGCCATACCAGCAAGCAAAAGCTTCACGGAATTAGCTGGTCCGCCAAGATTAGCTATAAACAATACTAAAAATGAAATCCCCAAGGCACCCATAAATGCTGAAATGCCAATAAAATTTTCGCCAAGTGCACTGCCTATCCCTAACAAAACTGCTGCTGTCGCCCCCAAAGAAGCTCCTGAAGAAATTCCCAGAATATACGGATCTGCTAATGGATTCTTTACTATAGCCTGCATAACAACACCGCAAACAGATAAACCTGCGCCTACGCAAATCGCCAAAATAATCCTTGGCATACGCAAAAGCCAGATAATATCATACAACGCCCCATTCTCATCGTTAGATTTAATTCCGTAAACAAGATGATTTATTACTATATCAACAATGCTGTCTAATGGAATTTGCGCATTGCCATAGCTTAAAGCAAGAAAAAAGCTTGCTATAAGAAGCAATATCAGGCATAAAAAAAGTAAGATAAATTTATTCTTTGTCATATTCACTACCTTGTATTAACCCCTTTGCAAAAATATCCACTGCATCGTCAATACGTACACCAGGACTTCTTATTGTATAAAAAGGTATGCAGTAAACCTGCCTGTTTTTTATACATTTAACATTTCGCAGAGCAGGATTGTTATAAACTGATTTAAGCAGCATATTTTCATTTTCAGGCGAACATTGAAGAAAAATTACATCAGGCTGGCTAGTTAAAATTTCTTCATAGCTGATATATTCATTTTCTCCCACAGCTTCCTGTTGCTTGCCAATCACATCTGCTCCGAGTCTCGTTAAAATATCTCCTGCTAATGTTCTTGGTGTATAGATTGTTATCGTTTTACCAAAATTGCTGACTACCAATACTTTTAAACGTTTCTTTGCAGCAAGCTGCTGTCTGTAACGCAATATTTTGTTATTGATGCCTGCTGCCAGACTTGCTGCCTTAGCCTCATTGCCGACAATTTTTCCTAAATCTGTAATATATTGCAGTTCATCTTCTATTGTATGATGCGCTTTAAATTCAGCACCATTCATAAGATTCATATAAACATTAACATTTCGTTCTTCCCAAAAGCTGCTGGTACCAATTGATCTTCCTTTACCTGTAAAATCGAAAAGCCAGCCTGCTATAAAATCCGGATGCATCAACAAAACATTTTCCTGAGAAAAAATCTGCGTTTGTCTGACAGGAATCCTTTTATAAGCTTCCAGATATTCCGGATTTAAATGCTTTTCATTATATACTCCGGCAACAGCAATAATTTTGTCACCGGCACCTAAAGCTATAAGCGTTTCTATAGAATTCTGCCATAAAGCAACTATTCTCTGCGGATGCTGCGTAAACTTATATATATGTGGTTTCATTGAGCTATCATAATTTTCAATGCTAAAAGCCACAGCTTTATCTGAAGCCGGATGCCTATCAGTTTCTATTGATTTACAGCCACTAATAAACAAGCAGCATAGAAAAAACATTAAAATATATTTACGCTTCATACTGATACAAATCCTCTTTTGAAAGATTCAGGCAGGAAAACACTCCTGCCTGAATTACAAAGCTAATTAAAATTTAAAGTTTGCTGTAACCATAAAGTTTCTAGGAGCGCCAAGGCCAACACTGTTATCACCGCTAGCGTACCAATAATTCTTGTTGAAGACATTATAGCACATAGCTGTAATAGTAGCATCATAACCGGCAATCTTGGTGTCATAGCTTGCACCCAAATCTAACAAAGTAATGGAAGAAATACCGATTGGCATTGCATAGCTGCTGGTATCATGGATACGTGTCTTACCGGTATAATTTAGACGACTGATGAATTTCGTAGCTTTATCAGGTTTATAGGTTAAAGCCAGGTCTCCGCTCCATTTGGGAATACCGCAAACCTTGCGTCCATCATTTTTTCCGCCCTGAGTTTTGCTTTTTTCTGCATCCATATAAGCAATACCGAAAATCATATCCCATTTATCACTTAAAGCACCTACTGCAGAATATTCAATTCCTTTATATTCATTTTCGCCATTCAAAGTGTACCAGAATTTGCTGGGATCTTTGCTGTCAGGAACAGTAATACTGCTTTGCTGAGTATTTTTAAAAGCACTTAAAGTGTGCAGGAAAGCACCGCTCTTCATTTTTACACCAATCTCATTCTGTTTGGTTTTGGAAGGAGGAATAGTACTGCCCTCATTCAGGTAACCTGGGGATACTACGCCACCTTCACTGAAGGTTTCTGTATGGTTGGCATAAATAGTAGTATTCGGATTTACCTTGTAAGTCAAGCCCCAAATCGGAGAGGTTGCGGAGCTTTGATCGCGTCTGCCGCTCGCAGATTTGTCATCATTATGAGAAGTATCAACACTATGATGATGAACGCCACCGGTAATAGCCAACTTGCCATCCTTAGTTGTCAAAGTATCAATCAGACTCCAACCTGTCATAACTGTTGTATATTGCTTGGTAATCGGATCCCAGGTAATATTTGGTTTCGGAGTAGTGCATCCTGTATAAATGTTGCCACTGACAGAATACTTGTTGGAAGCAGTAACATTATTAACACGTGCTCTGCGGAACCAGCTGCGGTCAATATTAAGCGCATATTCATTTTTGAAGTTACCGATATCGAAATTACCCTTTAAGCCGGCACCAAAGTAATGTGTAGAATGATATACCGGCATTTGGGTATAAGTGCCTTTATAATTGCCTTTATCGTCAATAAGAGCACGGCCGGACCATTGTTGCAGCCAGCTTGTATAATCTTCTTTATGCCAGCCTGCATTAACAAAATAACTCATATTATCGGCAAATTTCTGCTCATGATTCAATACAGCAGTCCAGTTCTTGTATGTATCATTAGACCATGTCGGTGATAAATTCTTTTTATTATTAGGTACTCCCGGTAAAGAATTCATGTTACCTGCAAGATTAATTGTATTAGAACGGCCGTCTTCATTATCATAATCGTAGCCTGCCAGCAAATTCGTATTGCTGTGCTTGCCGACTCTATCAAGGTTAATATAAACATTGCGCTGTAAATCATGGGTACCTTCAACGGACAAATCGCCGGATGCATTCATAGCATTGACGCGAATACCATATTCTTTGTTTTTGCCAAAGCGTTGGCCTACATCAATACTCTGTGTCAAATAATTATTAGTGCTCCAGCCAAGCTTTAAATCTGCATTAGGCTCAGCCTGAGCCTTTTTGCTTACCATATTAACTACACCGCCGGATTGGGTAGACATGCTGGTAGACATACCGGTAATACCGATTGAAGGACCTGCAATAACAGAAACAGTATCAACAAAATTATAAGGCATCTGCATCTGATGGCTCATTCCCGGTACACCATTCAAGGTCCATTTCATGCCATGAGAGGATAAGCCTCTGATAGATACGCTGGTATCCATAGAACCATGAGAAGCTCTTACAGCGGGATCAAGAGCCAAGGTATCCAGCATACCTCTGCCAGGCTGAGAATATATATCTAAAGCTTCCTTGGTAAAGGTAACCTCATGCAGAGGAACATCCAAGGTATCCTTTTCACCTAAAAACATACCTACTTTTTGTCTTGTCTGCATCATGCCGCCGGCAAGATTTCCGCGTTCAGCCTCAACAACAACCTCACTTAAATTGTATTGATTCATTTTTTCAGCAGCATATGCTCCGCTTACTGCAACAGTACTCATTAAAACTGATAATGTTACTGCTGTACTTAATAATTTGCTCTTCTTCAATTCACGATACACCCTTTCTTGACTTCATAAAAAAAGTAATATGATTTAAAAAAGCAAATACCTTACTCATCAAATTGGTAATTGCTTTTATTAGTAAACAATGTTATTATAAGGCTGTGAGTAACTCACATGTCAAGGAGGTTTTTCCAAAAATGAAAAAAAATAATTACCTCACCATAAAAGAATTCAGTAACCTTACACATACACCTATTGATACTCTAAAGCATTATGACAGAATCGATTTGCTTAAGCCTGCTCATATAGGTGAAAACAATTACAGATATTATCTGCCGGAGCAGGCATTTTTATTAACCCGCATTCTGTTTGGTGTAAAAGCAAAGGTACTTCTAAGTGAAATCAAAAATACCATTCTCGATGACAATCCAGATAAATCTTATAATCATTATATTAACATAAACGACAATCTGCAACACATGATAAATGAGCTACAAGCTATTCAAAGCACCATTGCAAGTCTGAAATACTATTATGATCTTGCAATAAACAATCCTCATGAAAAACTATTTATAAATTACTTTCCAGAATGGTTTATTATCTGTTCACCAAGCCTAAGCTTAAATACAGTTGCAGGCAGCGCAGAATCAAACATAGCGGATAATCTGTTTATCAGAGGTTTTCATAACGGTATGTGGCCTCATTATCAGTTAGGCTGCATGTACACTGAAACAAACATAAAAAACAACGCCTTTGATAAGCCAATCTATTGTCTTAAAGTAGATCACCCGGAAGAATTTAATCCTGACGAGATAGTTTTCGTCCCTAACGGAAACTATTATTGCTTTCTTATTAATGTTGGCGGAAAAGGATTAAGAGACGCTGTTAATATTTTTCTGCAACATTTAGCTAAGGAAAACAAAAAAATTCAAGGCAATATCTTTATCATAGACGTTATTAATAATTTTATCACTTCTAATCCAAAAAACTACTGTACTATGATTTACGCACGCCAAGCAGACGAGGATAAATAATTATGACTACCGAACTTCCAATTGCCGTAATTGCCTTAAAGATTAACGCGCAAACATCCATCTCCAATTTCAGAAGAAACCCAGACTTCTTTGCCAGCTTTTCATTCTTTTATAACAAACTATTGATGGACCTATATGAGCATCCTGCATTTCTGGAAATAAAGCAGCAGGACAACAATATCATCATCATTTGGAATTTTAAGGAAGCAAACGCTGAAAGTATTCTGGAAAAGCATAAAGCAATACACAAAATACTACGCGAAACAAATAAAAACTTTCCCCGCTGCCCTATAAACTACCTTATAGTTTTGGAAGCTGGTATTTGCAATATTATTCAGCTGCAGCATAATAGTAAAGCTCCTGCCTTTATTATGCAAAGTGATATGATAGAACGCACACAAAAAGTTATCTCCCGTATTGATGGAGCTAACTACCCACAAATCATGTTTACCCATGATTTTTATAAGCTTTTGCCTGCTGAAGTAAAAGAAAAAGTCTTTTATCCTTATTACTTCTTTCACATATGCTGTTACAGCTTTAAGCCTCATCATTAAGTAAAATATAACATCAACGAAGTTGGAACAAACAAACTTCACAAATTAAAGAATCGCTAGAGTTAAGTATTTTTTAATTTTTTGCACTAAAAAACCAGTGGGAATTTACCTGACGGTAAACCTCCACTGGTTTTTCTGTTCAAGGCTGGTTTTGTCCCAGCCTCGTTTGTTATATCCTATGCAATTTTACATTTCCGAGAATTGGTCCTTGCCTACGCCGCAAAGAGGGCAAACCCACTCTTCCGGTACATCTTCCCATGCAGTGCCTGCAGCAACGCCGTTATCGGGATCGCCAACCTCAGGATCATACACATAACCACAAACGTCACATACCCATTTTGCCATTAGCTTCGTCCTCCTCTTGTCATAGCCTGCGCTTTTAATAAAAGCTAAGCGCGAGCTACATAACAATTATTATTTTTGACCTATAATTATTATAGCATAGTATGCGAGGATATTCTGCAAAATAGCTGTGAACCTTTTACTGCAGCGCCTGCTGCTTTTCCGGTAAATCCAGGCGGAAGAAGTCGTACAGCGTCTGCGCCGCCGCATGGTTCATGCCTTCTACCGCAGCCAGCTCTTCGACGTTGGCTGCCCGCATAGCGTCCAGCGTTTTGAACGCCTTCCACAGCTCCTGACGTCGCTTGGGCCCGATGCCTTCCACATGGTCGAGCACGGAAACAAGATTGCGCTTGCCGCGCAGCTTGCGGTGGTAGGTAATAGCAAAGCGGTGCGCCTCATCGCGGATGCGCTGAATGAGGTGCAACGCAGCACCGTCACGGTCCAGCATGATGCTTTCGCTTTGGTGCGGCTTGAAGATTTCCTCCTCGCGCTTGGCAAGGCCTACAACCGGCAAATCGTCAAGGCCAAGGCCGCGGATAACCTCCAGCGCCGAGCTCAGCTGGCCCTTGCCGCCGTCGATAACCACCAGGCTTGGCAAATCCTCATAATCCCGGTAACGACGATAGACAACCTCCTGCATGGATTTAAAATCATCAGGCTTACCTTCTGCCGAAACGATTTTATACCTGCGGTAGTCTTTCTTGCTGCTGGTGCCGTTGCGGAACACAACCATGGAGGCAACAGTTTCGCTGCCCTGCGTATGGCTGATATCGAAGCAGTCCATGCGCTCCAGGGGATGCTCCAAGCCCAAGGCCTGCTGCAGCTCTTCGGCCGCCTGCAGGTCATTTTTGAGCGACAGGCTGCCCTTACGCAAGCGTTCATTCAGCAGCTTGACGGCATTTTCATTCGCCAGCTTCAGCAAATCCTTTTTCACGCCACGCTGCGGCAGCAGCAGCTCCACCCTTCGCTGTGCCTTGTCTGCCAGCCAGGTTTCAATAAGCTGCTTTTCATCATCCTCCGGCAAATACGGCAGCACTACTTCCTTGGGAATAAAGGTTGCTTCGTTATAATACTGCTTCACAAAGGCTGTTATAACCTCCTGCGGCGTATCGCCGCCGTCGGGCAAGAAGAAATTATCTCTGCCGATGAGCTTGCCCTTGCGCACGAAGAATAACTGCACGCACAGGCCCGTCATATCCTGCCCCAAGCCGAAGATATCCATATCACCGCCATTATTGGTTACGGCCTTCTGCGCCTCATTCAGACGTGCCACGGCCTGCAGCTGGTCGCGCAGTCGGGCAGCTTCTTCAAAGGCGTAATTATCCGCTGCCTCCTGCATCTGCTGCTTCAAATCACGCTCCAGCTCCGTGGTGCGTCCGTCCAGAACCATGCAGACGGATTTAATCATCTTGTGATAATCCGCCTTGCTGATGTAACCGGCGCAGGGCGCAAGGCAACGCTTAATGTGGTAGTTCAGGCATGGTCGGTCCACGTTCATTTTGCGGCAGGTGCGCAGCGGGAACATGCTACGCAGCAGCTTTACCGTGGCATGCATGGCGCCGGCGTCGGCATACGGTCCGTAATAACGGGCACCGTCACGCAGCTGCCTGCGCGTCACATATAAACGCGGAAAATCCTCCTGCATGGTAACCTTAAGATAAGGATAGGTTTTGTCATCCTTCAGGCTGATGTTGTAACGCGGGCGATATTTTTTAATCAGGTTGCACTCCAAAATCAGTGCTTCTACCTCACTGGAGGTAACAATCGTTTCAATCTCCGCGATTTTCGCCACCATCGCCTTCACCTTCGGCGTATGGCTAGCCAGATTGCGGAAGTAGCTGCGCACGCGGTTTTTCAGCACAACGGCCTTGCCGACATAGATAACCTTGCCGGAGGCATCATGCATCAGGTAAACGCCGGGCTTTTCCGGCAGCACTGCCAAGGCATTCTTTATATTGTCGCTAAAGCCTGCGGCTAATTCTGTCATACGTACCACCCGTTCTTTTTCGCCTTCGCCAGCTCCTGCTTGATGTACTGTCCGGTGTAGGATTTTTTGACCTTCGCTACCTCCTCCGGCGTACCGCTGGCCACCAAAGTACCGCCCTTGTCGCCGCCCTCGGGACCGAGGTCGATAATGTAATCCGCCACCTTGATAACGTCCAGGTTATGCTCGATGACGATAACGCTGTCACCGCCTTCTACAAGACGCTGCAGCACATCCAGCAGCTTGTGGACGTCCGCAATATGCAGGCCTGTCGTAGGCTCGTCCAGAATATACACGGTGCGTCCCGTACTGCGGCGCGAAAGCTCTGTTGCCAGCTTTACGCGCTGTGCTTCGCCGCCGCTCAGCGTCGTCGCTGCCTGTCCCAGATGAATGTAGCCAAGGCCTACATCCTCCAGCACTGCCAGCTTGCGGTAAATGCGCGGCTGGTTCTTAAAGAACTCGCAGGCCTCGCTCACCGTCATATCAAGCACCTCAGCGATGGATTTGCCCTTGTAATGCACCTCCAGCGTATCGCGGTTATAGCGTGCACCGTGACAAACCTCGCAAGGAACGTAAACGTCCGGCAGGAAGTTCATTTCTATCTTATTCATGCCGTCGCCCTTGCAGGCCTCGCAGCGTCCTCCCTTCACGTTAAAGCTGAAGCGTCCTGCCTTATAGCCTCGCAGCTTGGCCTCGTTGGTCTGGCTGAAAAGCTCGCGGATAAAATCAAAGACGCCGGTATAGGTTGCGGGATTGGAGCGCGGTGTGCGTCCGATTGGGGACTGGTCGATGTTGATTACCTTATCCGTATATTCTATGCCCTCGATGCTGTCATGCTCGGAAGCACGCAGACGCGCACCGTTGAGCTTGGCAGCCAGGGAGTTATAGAGAATATCATTTATCAATGTTGATTTGCCGCTGCCGCTCACGCCTGTTACCACGGTAAAGACTCCGAGCGGAATGCTGACATCAATATTTTTGAGATTGTTGGCGCGGGCACCGTGAATCGTCAGCATCCTGCCATCGCACTCACGGCGATGCTTAGGAACCGGGATAAATTTGCGGCCGCTAAGATAGGTACCGGTAACGGATGCAGGCACCTGCTTAATTTCTTCCACCGTCCCCTGTGCTACCACTTCACCGCCATGCTCGCCTGCTCCCGGACCGATGTCGATAATCTGGTCGGCAGCATACATCGTTTCCTCATCATGCTCGACAACAATCAGTGTATTGCCCAAATCACGCAAATGCTTAAGCGTTTCCAGCAGCTTGCCGTTATCGCGCTGGTGCAGGCCGATGCTAGGTTCGTCCAGAATATACAGCACGCCTGTCAGGCCGCTGCCTATCTGCGTTGCCAGACGGATGCGCTGCGCTTCGCCGCCGCTCAGCGTACCGGCGCTTCTGTCGAGCGTCAGGTAATCAAGGCCTACGTCATTGAGGAACTGCAGGCGTGCCATAATCTCCTTCAGCACCTGATGCGCAATTATTTGCTGCTTCGGCGTCAGCACAAGCTTTTTAAAGAACTGCAGGCAGTCGCGCACCGTCAGCGCCGTAACCTCGCAGATATTTTTACCGCCGATAAGAATCGACAGAGCCTCTGACTTCAAACGGCTGCCATGGCAGGCAGCGCAGGGAGTGCTCGTCATAAACTCCTCCAAATCCTGACGCATAGCATCGCTGAAGGCTTCACGGTAACGACGGCGCAGCACGTTCAAAATGCCGTCAAAGGTTGTGTTATGCTCCTTAACCTCACCCTGCAGATTTTCGTACAGGAACTTAAACTTGCTCTCGCCGGCACCGTCCCACAAAAGCTGCTGCATCTCGGGCGTCAGCTCATTCCATTTGGTGTCGTAGCTATAGCCATAGGCAGCAAGAACAGCGCCTAGCTGCTTCATAAAATAGGAATTCAGATTGTTGCTGAAGCAGGCAATGCACCTGTCGGCAAAGCTCTTGTCAGCGTCAGGCACAATCAAAGCCTTGTCAAACTCCATATGCATGCCAAGACCGGTGCAGTCCGGGCAGGCACCGAAGGGATTGTTGAAAGAAAACAGGCGCGGTTCAATCGCCGGCAGGCTGATGCCGCAGTCATTGCAGGCAAAATGCTCGCTGAAAAGCTGTGTTTCCGTTGCTTCTCCCAGCGTTGCCACCTCCGCAAAGCCGTCTGCCAGCTTCAGCGCCGTTTCCACGGAATCCGTCAAACGTTGCCTGATGCCTTCACGCACCGCCAAACGGTCGATGACTACAGAAAGGCTGTGCTTTTTATTTTTCTCCAGACGGATATCCTCATCAAGTGTGCGCACCTCACCATCGATAAACATACGCACATAGCCTGCACGCCGCATATCGTCGAGCACACGCATATGCTCGCCCTTGCGCCCACGCACCAGCGGTGCCATCACCATAAAACGGCTTCCCTGCGGCAGCTCCAGCACCTTGTCGACTATCTGCTGCACGCTCTGCTGCTCGATGAGCTTGCCGCATTTAGGGCAGTGCGGTTCACCTGCGCGCGCGAACAAAAGACGCAGGTAATCATATATTTCCGTGACCGTACCTACGGTAGAACGCGGATTGCGGCTTGTTGTCTTCTGGTCGATGGAAATTGCCGGGCTCAGGCCTTCGATGTAGTCCACATCCGGCTTGTCCATTTGTCCCAAAAACTGGCGGGCGTAGGCCGAAAGTGATTCCACATAGCGGCGCTGGCCTTCAGCGTAAATTGTATCAAAGGCCAGGCTGCTTTTGCCGCTGCCGCTGAGGCCTGTGATAACTACCATTTTATTGCGCGGTATTTCTACCGTTATATTTTTCAGGTTGTGCTGTCGCGCACCCTTTACAATTAAAAATTCTTGCATATTTTTTACCTCCGTTAACAAAAGGCAGGAGCTTGCCAAAGCTGCTGCCGGCGATAGTATGTTTATATTATAGCACACTGCCATGATAAACGCATTAAGAATGCTTTTCCGAAAAATTACGCTAAAAGTTAATTTTTATATTAGATTGCACTAAAAGCAAAACCCTCGGCTTACAAATTCACTGCAAACCGAGGGCGTTCTTCGTTTTAAATTATCATTATTTCAGGCACTTTTCTTATCTGCCAGCTCTCTTACCTGGGCCTCTGTTATCTCCAACAAGCTTGCTATCTCATCTACCGACATACCCTTAGCTGAAAGCTTTACTACTATTTTCTTATTATTTTCTCTTTCTGCTTCTGCAACAGCCTTTTGTGCCCTTTTCTCTGCATATTCTTCAATAATATCCCGCATGTCGGCTTCACTCTCCTTTGTATTTTGCAAATAGCAGCTTAGGCACTGCGCTTACCTGCAAGCTCTCTTACATGAGCTTCCGTTAAATCCAACAGACGTGCTATTTCTTCTACCGACATTCCTTTTCCTAGAAGCTTCTCAACAACCTTCTTATCGTTTTCTGCAACAGCCCTTTGTGCTCTTTTCTCTGCGTATTGTTCAATAATATCCTGCATATCAGCTTCACTCTCCTTTACATTTTTCAAATATCCGCATTTCGCAGCTAATTCACTATAATGCATCCTTGCCGGATCCTTACAGTAAAAATCCTGCATCAGCCTGCCTAACGGTGTATCATCCTGTACCTTACTGTTTACATAAACGATATGCGTACCATCGCCAAAATCAGCACCGTTTTGTTTAATTACTCTATCAATATCATATAAAGGCAGATTCCCTTGAAGCACATCATTTTCAGTGATAAAAATTACATAGGTAACCGGCAGCTGCTCGTATTGCTTACCGGCCTTCAGTAAATTACTGTCCAGCAAACTGCTGTAAAAGCGTGCTCTTTTGGCTGGCGCACCTTCATCACTGCGTTGCACCTCAACATTGAAGTATACTCCTGCCTCATCCTGTGCCAGAATATCCATTTGTGCCGAATGCCCATAAAGATTTTGGATAAAATTCTGCACCTTAACTTCTTTCACTTTGATTTTATCATTTTTCAAAATAATGCGCAATAACAATTCTGCTGCAGGAATATTGTTTTCAAAGACCTTATTCATAAACTTATTATTCATTAAGCACAGCTCTTGAACTATTTGCTGTACCTCAGTCAGCTCCTGTGTCGGCACCTTACCAGCTCCTTATCTTTGTAATTTTCAGATTTTTCTACTTATTAGATTATAAAGCATCAGCATCCGGCAGTCAAGTCATTTTCTGAAAATTATGTATAATCAATCAAAGTAAAATAAAAACCACCTCAGCCTCAAGCCAAGGTGGTTGTACAATTCAAATATTATTTTACCTCTTCATACAGCGCACGCACGCAGGCATCTGCCAGCGCACCGATGCTGGAAACGCTGCGCTCCTGCGGCAGTCCGGATGCATCATAGCCAAGCGGCAGCTCGGTGCAGGCGGTCATTACAGGGATATCACGCTCAGCCCACAGCTCCTCTACCAGCTCTTTCATAATAGCGCCGGCCTTTGCCAGCTGGTTAGCCTTAACGCAGTTGATAACCTCTTGAGATTTATCGCTCTGCTCCTCATTCGGAATGTACAGAGTCAGTCCGCGCTTTTCGGCATATTTCTGATACAGTCCGCAAGCACGTGTGCCTTTGGTGGACAGCATCCAGGCACCCTTTTCCGGAGAAAGCTCTTTGGCAGCCTTAACGGTTTCGTCAACGATATGCAGCAGCGGTACCGGCAATTCATCAGCAAACTGGTCGATAAAGAAATGTGCAGTATTGCAAGGAACAGCAAGCACATCTGCACCCATATCGCACAGCTGCAGCAAATCAGCCTTCAGCTTCGGCAGCGGTGATTCACCCTTGCCGAAAATTGCTGTGCCGCGGTCCGGAATATCGCAGTCACCGATCATATATACAACAGGATGCTCTTGGTCGCAGTTCGCCGGGCATCTCATAGTAAACTGACGCAAGAACTCTGCAGCGGCTGCAGGGCCAAGGCCACCGACAACACCTAATTTTTTACCGTTTTTCATAATTTTCTTTTCGCTCATATATACCTCTTCTTTCTTGTTCAGCATCGCTTATAGGATTAATAAATTGCTTATAATTTTAGCACACCGGGCTGTTATTTGCAAATATCATCAGCCTACCTTTGATGTACACAAAAAGCCGTTGCCGGCCACCCCGCAAGGTGACAAGCAACGGCTAACTTTTGTTATTTATTTGCTAAGCCAGGAACGTACATTAGAAGAAGTTCTTGCTTCCTCTTTGTTGACCTGCACCTGTTCAGGCGCATAAAGCAACAAATCGTCATTAATTTTTTTCACATCGGCATTAATGATGTAGCTTACACCGTTCAGATAATCAAAAATACGATATCTGAGTGCTTCGTCAACTGCATCAAAGCATACCATAATGGCACTGCCGTTCATCAGCGAATCAGCATATTCACGCACGTCCGCAAAGGATTTCGGTGTACGCACCATAATATTCAGATGTCCGGATTTCAGCAGACGCGGACGGGTATATTCCTCCTGCTGCTCTTCCATTTCATCAGACCAAAAGAATTTCATTGCTGTATTTTTTAAACCCATGGCCATCAGCCTCCAAACCAAAACAGTTATTTAGACTATTATTCGCTGCCTATAGGCAAAAGTCCTGCTTAGTAATATTAATTGTAGCAGATTTTTAACAGATTGTCAAAAATTATGCCTGAACATTCTTCATACGGCCACGCATCTTACCGCGCTCCAGACGGTCCAGAACCTTCTTACGCATACGGATGCTCTTTGGAGTAACCTCAACCAGCTCATCGTCATTGATGTGCTCCAGAGCCTGCTCCAGAGAGAAGGTCTGAGGCGGAATCAGACGGATAGCGTCGTCACTGCCGGAAGCACGCATGTTGCTGACATGTTTCTTCTTGCAGGGGTTAACGTCCATGTCATCCTCACGGCTGTTTTCTCCAACCAGCTGGCCTTCGTAAATCTTTTCTGCAGGAACAACGAACATGGTACCGCGCTCCTGAGCATTGCCGATACCATAGGAAGTGGTTTCGCCGGTTTCAAAAGCAACCAGGCTGCCACGGGTACGGCCGGGGATTTCACCCTTATATTCTTCGTAACCGGCAAATACGTGGTTCATAATGCCGTTACCTTTAGTATCGGTGAGGAACTGGTTACGGAAGCCGATCAGGCCGCGAGCAGGAATCTTGAATTCCATACGCAGATAGCCTGCCATTTCGGTCATGTTCTGCAGCTCAGCCTTACGCAGGCCCAAGCCTTCCATAACAGCGCCCATGAAGTCCTGCGGTACATCGATAGTCAATGCTTCCATAGGCTCCATCAGCTTACCGTTTGCATCGCGGTGCATAATAACCTTAGGTTTACCAACCTGCAGCTCAAAGCCTTCACGACGCATGGTTTCAATCAAAATGGACAGATGCAGCTCGCCACGGCCGGCAACCTCATAAGCATCCGGGCTTTCGGTCTCGGTAACACGCATGGAAACGTTGGTCTTAACCTCTTTGAACAGACGGTCACGCAGATGACGGCTGGTAACAAATTCACCTTCACGGCCGGCAAACGGACTGTTGTTAACGTAGAAAATCATAGACAGGGTAGGTTCGTCAATCTTGATGCCCTTAAGAGCTTCCGGATTTTCGCTGTCAGCGATAGTGTCGCCAATATTAGCGTCCTGCAGACCGATCAGAGCAACGATATCACCTGCTTCAACCTCAGGCACTTCTACACGCTTCAGGCCTTGGTAGGTGTACAGACGGCCGATTTTACCGTTACGGTTGCCTGCTTCGTCCATCAGAATGATGTTTTCGCCGTTGTGGATGGTGCCGCGAACTACACGGCCTACAACAATACGGCCTACATAATCATCATAGTCCAGGGTGTTAACCAGCATCTGCAGCGGTGCATTAACGTCAACATCCGGAGCAGGAATGTTTTCCAGAATTACTTTGAACAAAGGCTCCAGAGAATTGCTTTCCTCGTCCATGGACAGTTTGGCAATACCGTTACGGGCGGAAGCCAGAACAACCGGGAACTCCAGCTGATCTTCATCTGCATCCAGCTCAATGAACAGGTCCAGAACTTCGTCAATAACTTCATCAACACGTTGGTCGGGGCGGTCAATCTTGTTGATTACAACAATCGGTTTCAGGTGCTGTTCCAATGCTTTACGCAGTACGTATTTGGTCTGCGGCATCGGGCCTTCATAAGCATCAACCAGCAGCAGTACGCCATCAACCATGGTCAGTACGCGTTCAACCTCGCCGCCGAAGTCAGCATGGCCCGGGGTGTCCAGAATGTTAATTTTGACGCCGTTGTGCATAACAGCGGTGTTTTTAGACAGAATGGTGATACCACGTTCACGCTCCAGAGCATTGGAGTCCATAACACGTTCTTCAACGCGCTCGTTAGCACGGAAAACGCCGCTTTGCTTCAGCATAGCATCAACCAGGGTAGTCTTGCCATGGTCAACGTGGGCAATAATTGCTATATTACGAATATCGTTTCTAATCATTATTCCTTTTCTCTCCTTCATAAAAGACAAGAAAAAGGATGCTTGTCAAGTGCATCCTTTCACAGTATTACTAAACTATTTTATTATATGCTTTTTCCGTCACACTGTCAATAAAATTGTCTTGAAAGTTACAGAAAAGCTTGTAAGATGCAAGGTAAAGGGATTACCGTCAAAGCCTTGCATAAACTATTTGCTAATAAAGTAGTATCTTGCTAAACGCAGACATGAAAAAAGCCTGAGAGCTGAACTCTCAGGCTACGCTTGCTATGGCAGGGGCACTAGGACTCGAACCCAGATCGACGGTTTTGGAGACCGTTGCTCTACCATTGAACTATGCCCCTATGGAGCGGAAAACGAGATTCGAACTCGCGACCCCCTCCTTGGCAAGGAGGTGCTC
>OHBE01000041.1_pt1 | contig 123417 bp, 101 predicted proteins | sample 1577231 | NCBI WGS metagenome assembly OHBE01 (sample SAMEA3541506, study PRJEB24748) | human gut metagenome | biome: human gut; feature: human-associated habitat; material: faeces | place: China | collected 2012 | reverse complement strand
AAGAAGCTGGCTGCCTGGATCGTCTGTCCGACACCGCACAAAATGCTCTGATGAACACCGTAACCATCATGCTGGCTACCGGTACTGGTCTGACCATGAGCGCTGAGTCTTTCCTGAACGCTAAGACTCTGCTGATCATCGTTCTGGGTCTGGTTGCATTCGTAGCTGGCACTGCTGCCGGCGTTATCTTCGGTAAGATCATGTGCATTGTAGACGGTGGCAAGACCAACCCGTTGATTGGTTCCGCTGGCGTTTCCGCAGTTCCTATGGCTGCTCGTGTATCTCAAAAAGTTGGTCAGAAAGCTAACCCGGCTAACTTCCTGTTGATGCACGCTATGGGTCCTAACGTAGCAGGCGTTATCGGTACTGCAGTTGCTGCAGGTACCATGCTGGCTATGATCGGTCCTGTTGGCAAATAATCATTAGCTAACTTCAAGAGCTCACACATTAGTGTGAGCTCTTTTTTGTATCTAAAATGTAAATTTTATTGTTGGCGATACTCTTAGGCTAATATTTATAGTATAATAAAAAAGAACTGTTCAAGAATTGAATAGCATTTCTTTACAAGAGGAGTCTTGAGTATATGCAACGATTTAATCTGACCAGACAGTTTTTTAGGGATGTCTGGTACCTTACGAAAAGCTATTGGCAATCCGAAGAGAAGAAAAAGGCTTTCTTTTTATTGGGCTGTATTATAGCACTTACACTTGGCGTGGTTTATATGCTTGTTTTGCTTAACCAGTGGAATAACAGCTTCTACAGTGCCTTGCAAAACTATGATGCTAAGAAGATTTTTGATGAACTCATTCATTTTTCGTGGTTAGCTGCTATTTATATCTTATTGGCAGTATACTCATATTATTTACAGCAGACACTTATTTTAAATTGGCGGCGTTGGCTGACGACACGCTTTATCGACATCTGGCTGCAAAACAAAACCTACTACAATCTGCAGATGTTCGGTAAGGATACGGATAACCCTGACCAACGTATCAGTGAGGACGTGCGTCAGTTTGTTGAAATGACCTTGAGCTTTGGCATAGGGATCCTCAAGGCGTTTTGCACTTTTGCATCCTTTGTTGTCATTTTATACAATCTTTCCGGCAGTCTTAGCTTTACCTTTATGGGCAAAACGTGGACTATAAATGGCTACATGCTGTGGGCATCATTACTTTATTCTGTCATTGGTACCTATATTACCCATCTTGTTGGCCGCAAGCTTGTTAAAATCAACTTTATCCAACAGAAATATGAAGCGGATTTCCGTTTCAGTATGATTCGCCTGCGTGAAAGTGCGGAAAGCGTTGCCTTCTACCGTGGTGAAGCGCAGGAAGGCAGTGTATTTAAGCTACGCTTTAAAATGCTCTTGGATAACTTCTGGAAACTGGTTAATAAACAGAAACAGCTTGTCTTTTTAAATTCCGGTTATTCTCAAATCGCTATCATTTTTCCCTTTGTTGTAGCCATGAACCGTTATCTTACGAAAGAAGTAACACTAGGCGGACTGATGCAGGTTGCCAGTGCCTTTGGCCGTGTGCAGGATTCGCTTTCGTATTTTGTTGATATGTACAGCAGCATTGCTCAATGGCAGGCTGTTGTAATGCGTTTAACTTACTTCGGCCATCATATGCACGAGGTTTCTCAGCAGGCGGAACGCTTTCATGTGGAACGCTTTGCTGCTGCCGATGTTGTTGAGGTTAACGATATGAAGATAAATCTGCCGGACGGAAAACCGCTTCTGGAAAATATCAGCTTTACACTGCATCCGGGGCATAATGTTTTGATTAAGGGTGTCAGCGGCAGCGGTAAAAGTACCTTGCTGCGTGCCATCTCCGGTATCTGGCCCTTCGTCGACGGCAAAATCTTTCTTCCGTCACGTGATAAGCTGATGTTTATTCCACAAAAGCCTTATCTGCCATTAGGCACACTGCGTGCTGCCCTTAATTACCCGGGAAATAAACCGATTGATGATACTGAATTGATTTATCTGATGGATTTGTGCCAGATTGGTTATCTTAAGGATAAGCTCGATTTGGAAGCTGACTGGAGCCATGTGCTTTCTGTCGGTGAGCAGCAGCGTTTGGCCTTTGTACGTGCCCATATCCAGCAGCCACAGTGGCTTTTCCTGGATGAAGCAACCTCTGCTTTGGATGAAGACACTGAGGCGACTATGTACAGCCTGCTGCAGGAGCGTTTACAGCAGACTACTGTTGTCAGTGTCGGTCATCGCAGTACGCTGAATAAATATCACGAGCTTGTTTTACGCTTAAATAAATCAACTCGTCAAGTTACTCTTGAAAAATTATAAGGAGGTTTTCTTATGCTGCCATTGCAAATTGCAGAAAATATTTATGACGTTGGTGTTCAGGATTGGGCTGTGCGTGATTTTCACGGCTACAAAACAGAGAGAGGTGCAACCTATAACTCTTATCTGATTATGGATGAAAAGATAACCTTGATTGATACTGTTAAAGCGTCCTTTACCGAAGAGCTGCTTGCTAATATCAGTAAGGTAACACCGTTGGATTCCATTGACTATATTGTCATCAACCATGTTGAGCCTGACCATTCCGGTGCTATGCCTGCGTTGGCCAAGGCTTGCCCCAAAGCAAAGTTCTATATTACGATGCAAGGTAAAAACGAGGCGATTCAGCATTATGGAGATATTTTCAATTTTGAGGTTGTTAAGGACGGAGCAACCTTAAATATCGGCAAGCGCACCTTAACCTTCGCTTCCATGGCAATGCTGCATTGGCCTGACAGTATGGCTACCTATAGTGAGTATGATAAAATTCTTTTTTCCAATGATGCCTTTGGTCAGCATTACGCTACCAGCAAGCGCTTTGACTGTGAAGTAAATCAGGACGAGCTGTTCTACGAAGCTAAAAAGTATTTTGCCAACATTCTCTGGCCTTATGCCAAGCTGATTGGCAATGCGCTGAAAAAGCTTGGCGGTCTTGATATTAAAATGATTGCGCCTTCCCATGGTGTAATCTGGACCGAGCGTATTTCCGATATCCTGCGCTGCTACAGTGAGTGGGGAGCAGGTGTACAGGACGGCAGCCTTGTTATTGCCTATGACAGCATGTGGGGCGGTACGGAGAAGCTGGCGCGAGCGATTGCGCGTGGTGCAGCTAATGCCGGCATTGTTGTTAAAGTATTTAAAATGGGCGCTACTCCCAACAGTACGGTAGCAGCAGAGCTCTTTACTGCCTCCGGTTTTTTGGCAGGATCTTCAACTCTTAATTGCAGCATGCTTCCCAATATGGGTTCTCTGCTGATTTATCTTAAAGGACTCGGCGCTAAAGGTAAAAAAGCTGCAGCCTTCGGCACCTTCGGCTGGGGCGGCGGTGCGCAGAAGGATATGGAGGAGCTGCTGGCAAAAAGCTGCTTTGATGCAGTAGAACCTGGCTTTAACTGCAAGTGGACACCCCAGCAGCCTGAAATTGAGGCTGCGGAAAAATATGGTTATGAATTTGCCCTAAAAATAAAAGCTGAATGAGCTGTGAATTTTGTGTAAAACGAATATATTTACTAATAAAAAAAGTACACAAATAACAATAATAGTGTATAATAGTATTATAACAATGAAAGCGAGGTCTTATGATGAATAAGAAAGCTGAAGTTTACAAGAAATTCCTTGAAGAAAACAAAATTAACTGGGGCGATGTATTCGAAGTTCCGAAGGCAGACGAGGTTCCTGAAGAAAGCTTCATGCATCCCGTTGTTTTCCGTTCTGCTATCGGCATCCAAGGTCAAAACCTGCCGACTATGCTGGTAATTGACGACAGCATCTATGTAATGCTGCAGGTTCGCGTAGGCGCTGGTCTGGTTAAAGAAGCTAACAAGGCTGCAGTTCTGGCACATTTGAATGCTCTGAACGAAAACTACAAGGTATTCAAATATTATGCTGATGAAGCTGGCAATATCATCATTGAAAGCTGCATTCCTTCTACTGACGATCAATTCGTACCGCAAATGATTCATGCAGTAATCGACGTTATTGTTGACCACCTTAACACTGAATATCCTAAGCTGATGAAAGCTGTTTGGGCTGAATAAGCTAAATAAAATAATATGGTACTTTCTTAAATAAGGGGAGTAGCCGGCACAAGCCTTAGGGCTGGTGTTTACACTGCCGTCAGTACGATTCAATAGAATCCGGCTTTGTAATTAAGTGGCGAGACTTTGTTGTAAAATATTTTTATTTTACAGCATTGTCTCGCCCTTTTTTAATATATAATATAAGGTGAAGAGTGTACTTGCATGATTTACCACAATTTTCGACAAGTAACAGACGTAAGGTCAAAGGAGGAAGAAAATGAGTAAATATGGCTTAAGCAAGGAGCAGATTGAAGAGTCACGGCGCAAGTACGGTGATAATACGTTGACGCAGCCGCCGCGAGAAACATTTTGGAGCAAGCTGCTGGGGAATTTTCAGGATCCCATTATCCGCATCCTGATAGTAGCACTGCTGGTAAATGCTGTTTTCGTGTATCTTGGTCATGGTGATTGGATTGAAACAGCAGGTATTTTTCTGGCAATAATTTTGGCAACCTTTGTTTCTACCTGGTCCGAATACAGCAATGAGAATGCCTTTCAAAAGCTGCAGGAGGAAGCCAGCCGTATCCGCTGCAAGGTGTGGCGTGACGGTGAGCCGGAGGAAATTGCTATTGATGATGTTGTTGTCGGTGAGGCAATTATTCTGGAGGCCGGCGATAAAATACCGGCGGACGGTATTTTGCTGGAAGGAACGCTGAAGCTGGATCAGGCAGCGTTGAACGGTGAAAGCGAGGAAGCTAAAAAAACTGTTGCACCTGCTGAGTTCCAATGGGATGACGGTAAAATTGATTTTCTGGATGAACATAAGCTGTTTCGTGGCAGCGTTGTAGTAGAAGGCACCGCTGTGATGCAGGCTGTGAAGATAGGTGATAATTCCGTTTACGGCCAGCTGACGCAGGAGCTGAAGGATGATGAACGTGACAGTCCGCTGAAGCTGAAGCTGAAAGGACTGGCAGAGCAGATAAGTAAATTCGGTTATGCCGGCGGTGTGCTGATAGCAGTTGCGGTAATACTGCATAAAATATATCTGGCAGGTAGCTTTGCAGCATATTTTGCTGATATGACAACAGTAATTGCCGATTTGGTGCAGGCTGTAATCTTGGCGATTATTATTATTGTTATGGCGGTACCGGAAGGCCTGCCGCTGATGATTGCGATAGTTTCTTCGCTCAATATGCGCAAAATGCTGCATGACCATGTATTGGTGCGTAAGCTGGTCGGAATTGAAACTGCAGGCAGCTTGAATCTGCTGTTTACCGATAAGACAGGTACTATTACTAAAGGACAGCTGGAGGTAGTACGCTTTTTAACCGGTGATTTACAGGAAATTACTGATTTCACATCATTGCCTGCACGTCTTAAGGAGCTGACCTGTCAGCAGGTTCTGATTAATACATCATCTACCGTGACTGACGGCAAGATTGTCGGCGGTAATATGACGGAAGCAGCGTTAAACAATTATGTCGGTACCTATCGTTTGCCGCAGCTGCCGCAGCGCCAGCGCTTTATTCCGTTTAACAGCGCCAATAAATATTCTTGGGCGCAGGTTGCTCCCTCTGATGGCGGCGCAGCATATTGCCTGATTAAGGGCGCACCGGAAAAGCTGCTGCAGGCTACCGATTGGTATTGGTCAAAAGATGGCAGCCGTTTGCCGTTGACTGATGAGATGAAAGCAGCTCTGGATAACAGAATGCTGGAGCTTGCAGGACAGGCTATAAGAATGCTGGCCTTGTGCACCTATGAGGGAGTACCTGCTGATAACCTGCCGGATAAAGGACTGACGCTTGCCGGTGTTGTTGCCATCCGTGATGACGTGCGTCCGGAAGCAGTGGAGGCTATTAAGGCTGTACAGCAGGCCGGTGTGCAGGTAGTAATGATTACCGGTGACCGTAAAGAAACTGCAGTTGCCATTGCCAAGGATGCAGGCCTGCTGCAAAGCGCGGAGGATGTAGTCTGGACATCCGACGAGCTGGCACAGATGAGTGATGATGAGGTCAAGGCTAAGCTGACGCATCTGCGTGTAGTGGCACGTGCTTTACCGATGGATAAATCGCGTCTGGTGCGCCTGGCGCAGGAGCTGAATCTTGTAACCGGTATGACCGGCGATGGTGTAAATGATTCGCCGGCGCTGAAAAAGGCTGATGTCGGCTTTGCTATGGGCAGCGGTACAGAGGTTGCCAAGGAAGCAGGCGATATCGTTATCATGGACGATAATTTCCTGAGCATCAAGCAGGCAATTTTGTACGGAAGAACAATTTATAATTCTATCTGCAAATTTATTGTTTTCCAGCTGACGATTAATTTCTCGGCTGTGGCAATTAACTTTATTGCTCCCTTCATCAATATTGATGAACCGCTGACGATTACGCAGATTCTATGGATTAACCTGGTAATGGATACCCTTGCTGCGCTTGCCTTCGGTGGTGAGCCGGCATTGGCGCAGTATCTGTGCGAGGCACCGAAACGCCGCAGTGCGCCGCTTGTCAGCAAAAAGATGCTTACGAGCGTTATTATCAGCGGCCTGTATATGACTATTGTCGGTATTGCCTTCTATAAGAGCGCATGGGTTGACCATCTGTTCCGTGATGCAGATAATCATATTTATACCTATACAGGCTTCTTCTGCGCCTACATTTTCATGGCAGTTGCCAATGGCTTTAATGTGCGTACTGACGGTTTGAACCTGTTAAAGAATATTAGCCTGAACAAGGGCTTCTTACAGGTAATGGCGCTGATTGTTGCAATTCAGGTGCTGCTGACCTTTGTTGGTGGGCGTGTATTGCGTACAACACCGCTGAATGCGCATGAATGGGGCGTTGTCGTCCTGTTTGGCGCTTCCATTATCGTTGTTGATTTACTGCGCAAGCTCATCAGCAGCAAGTAAGGTTATACACAACTGTTGATAACTCTGTTGATAAACTGTGGGTAAAACACATAAGCTGTGGATAAGTATTCGTGGATAGAAGCACACTAATTGCTGTTACATTGTTTACAAATTTGCTGTAAAAAAATAAATTTCAGAAAGATTGTTGACAATTAAAAGCAGAGTGCGTATAATAGCATTCAACGAATCAAATATCGTCCCTAAAAAAACGGTGAAGGGAAGAAGATATGACCGGATGGGCTAAGAGAGTCGCTGGATGGTGTAAAGCGATGTCAATGGTTATATGCATACTGATCCCGGAGTTGCCTTTCCGATATGTAGGGAAGGACGTGTGGTCACGTTACAGGCAAAGGCCTTGTTGGAGGCTGAGAGGACAGCGCTGCTGAAGTGCTGTTGAAATAGGGTGGTACAGCGTGGAATTGTTCCCCGCCCCTAATTGTGTTATCAATAACACAGGTTAGGGACGGGGATTTTTGTTTATAATCGCTAAGAAAAGCTAGGGGGAAATTAATCATGCAGCAGGAGAAAAAATATATTCCGTTTGAACAAATAAAAATTACCGACCGTCAATGGCCTGATAAAACGATTACCAAAGCACCTGTATGGTGCAGTGTTGATTTGCGCGACGGCAACCAGGCATTGGTAACACCGATGGGTATTCCGGAAAAAATCCGCTTTTTCCACACTCTGGTAGATTGCGGCTTTAAGGAAATCGAGGTTGGCTTTCCTTCCGCATCGGAAACAGAGTACGAAATTCTGCGTACCTTGATTGAAGGCGGCCATATTCCCGATGACGTAACCGTACAGGTTCTGGTGCAGGCGCGTGAAGAGCTTATCCGCAAAACCTTTGAGGCAGTACGCGGTGCTAAGAATGTTATCATTCATTTTTATAACTCCACATCAACACTGCAGCGTAAAATTGTTTTTGGCAAGGATATGGACGGTATTACCGATATCGCTGTGCAGGGCGCACGCCTTATCCGCCAGCTGACGGAAGAAGAGGTTGGCCGCAGCGTTATGAACATCCGCTATGAATATTCTCCGGAAAGCTTTTCCGGTACGGAAATAGATTTCTCTGTGGCAATTTGCGAAGCTGTAATGCAGGAAATGGGCTCTAGCAAAGAAAACCCGATTATCCTCAACCTGCCTTCTACTGTTGAAATGTGTACGCCGAACACCTATGCCGATCAGATTGAATACTTCTGCCGTCATATTAAAAACCGTGAAGCAGCAATTGTCAGCGTGCATCCGCACAATGACCGCGGTACCGGTGTTGCCTGCGCCGAGCTGGCACTTTTGGCCGGGGCCGACCGTATCGAAGGTACATTGTTCGGTAACGGCGAGCGTACCGGTAACCTTGATATCGTAACTGTAGCCCTCAACATGTTTACACAAAATGTTGATCCCGAGCTGGATTTCTCGCATATCCTGGATATCAAGAAGGTTTATGAGGAATGCACCAGAATGCATGTGCCCGAGCGTCAGCCGTACGCCGGCGAACTGGCCTTCACTGCCTTCAGCGGTTCGCATCAGGATGCTATCCGCAAGGGCTATGAATACATGAAAAACAGCGGTACAGAATATTGGGAGGTACCGTATCTGCCGATTAACCCGGCGGATATCCATCGTGAATACGAGCCTGTTATCCGCATTAACAGTCAGTCCGGTAAGGGCGGCGCTGCCTTCGTGCTGCAGCATACCGTCGGTTACAATCTGCCTAAGGAAATGCATCCGGAATTTGGCAATATCGTGAAGGCTGCTGCTGACGAATACGGCGACGAGCTTTCCAGCGAGCAGATTGTGAAGCTCTTCCGCAAGGAATACCTCGACTTTGTTGGCAAGTACCAGCTTCTGCGTCATCGCTTCACCGAGCTTAACGAAGCTGACGGCAGCATCCACAGCCGTTTTGAAGGTGAAATTTCGGTTGCAGGCGAAAATAAGAGTGTAGTTGGTGTAGGTAATGGTCCTATCGATGCCTTCTTCCAGGCGCTTACCAGTGTCGGGATTAATGGCTACGAATTTGTCAACTATCATGAGCATGCAATTTCCAAGGGTTCTGATGCGAAGGGTATTTGCTACATCGAGCTGAAACAGAAAAACAATGGTCACATCTTCGGTGTAGGCATTCACTCTAACGTCAACGTGGCAGCGCTGCGCGGTATCATCTGCGCTATCAACCGCGCCGAGAAGTAATTAGTGGATATTAGTGAATAGTGGTCAGTGTTTAGTGGTTAGAAAATAGTTGGCAGTACGGGGCAAAGAGAAAATATATTAGAAAAATGCTCCTGTATATATTATTTTGCTAAAGGCCGGCGCCAGATAATAGATAAGCCGGCTTAGAGAAACCTCCAAAATAAGGGAAAGATTTTTGGAAAACAAGGGAAAGAACTAAAAATAAGGGAAAGAAGCAAGCGCCGTCGGCCGTAAGGCAGGCGGCGATTTGCTTTAACAAAAATATATTGCGAACAGTGTTGGGGGTGACGCCTATTTCAAGGGTTATTTTGTTGGGAGAGAGTTTGTCTTTGAGTCTGATTTCGATAATTACACGTTAATAACAAAGCGAAAACTATTGACAAAAGATTAGAAATGTGCAATAATTACAATTGATAATTAGTTTCAATCATTTTAATTTTAAGCATTTAAAAAAATAAAATAGTATGTCTTATTAGATAGGTGCGTTTGTGCTAGTATTGTGTGCAAATGCTTTATGGGGAAATCGGCGTAATTCCGATGCTGTTTCGCAACTGTAATAGAGAGCAAGACCGTCGCAACTCTTTGTTTTAAAAGAGTTACCTCTTACAAAGGGATGGTTAAGCAATGACCTGGAGCCAGGGTACCAACTGTTTAATGCGTAAATAGGGATGCGAAGAAACATTCTCGATTTTACAGTCCTATTGGTGTATATCATAGGATTTTTTGTAATTCGCGAAGTAAGTTATTTGAGCATGTCAATTCACATATTTTGCGAATTGACATGCTTTTTTATATATCTTTTTTATCTTCAGCGGTGTTATGACAGTTAAGGAGGACGAAAAATGAAGAAAATCAAAGGTAGGAAATTCAGCAAACGCTTGGCTGGTGCTATAACTCTAGCTTTGCTGGCAGCACAAGCAGGCAGTGCCTTGGCAGCAGATACTTACAATAAGCAAATTATTGAAAGTAATTATGCTGGCTCTGTACTTAGAACTTATTGGCAAAATGAGGGTATTAGCGATGGCAAACATAATTATACCTTCAAAGATGATGCTACATTATCAGTGAATTTGACTAATCAAGAGGATTTAAGCTATCAGCAATGGCTATGGAATGTATCTGCTATTGGCGTTAGCGGTTACAACGATACCAATATTGATATGCAGGGGCATAAACTGAGTATTGATATGAGCGGGGATAAGTATGACTCAGTAAATCTTAATATTAGGCCTATTCTCGTTAATAGCAATACGCTTACGATGAAAAATGTTAATGGTATAGATATCTATGTACATGATAGCAAAAAGGCTTATACAACTGCCATTCAGGTAAGCGGTGATGCTTCACTGGGTGTATATCAGGATGGAGAAGGCAATTCGGTGCTGAAAATTGAAAATGATAACGATCCTAATCATGCTGTTAAAATTCGTACTGATGAAAATGTATATTTCAGTCAAGGCGTTTTTGTAAACAGCAATTCTGGAACGGCAAAACTGGATATTAAGGGACTTGTTGATATTGATCTCCGCAAGAATCTGTATAAACCAACTGGCATTCTCGCGTTCGGCGATTCTAAATGTGGTGATTATGCTGAAACAAGTATTGGCGGCGGTAAAATTATCGTTGCTGATTCAGGTAATGCCGTTTATTCTTATGATAGCTATATTACAATCAATAGCGCGCTTGATGATAGTAAGGAAATTATAGCTAAAGACGTAAAAAATGATGTCGAGATTAATGGACGTATTCGATCGGCCGGAGCAAATGGCATTGTAGCCATAGCTTTGAATACCGATAAATCATCTTGGACAGGCTCCGTAGTGCAGGCGACAGAGGGCTCGACAGCTGGTTCTGTTCAACTTATTTTAAGCGATAAGGCTAAATGGAACGCGACAGGTGCGAGTGCTATTACACGTTTTGCCGGTGGCAGCAGTTATGATGATGCTGGTAGCATTTTCCAAAAGGCGCAGGCGGGTGATCTTAATATCGCTAATTATAGTGGATATACTAATGTTTTTTATGAACACAGTAATAGCGGTACTGCTGCCGATGACTATACTGCAGGGGACGTAATAATTAAAAACGCGAACAAGGGCAGCGGTATCAGTATGATTACCGATAGCAGCAATATTACCATGAGCGATGAAGCTCAGGTGAAAGATGTCTTAAATACCTTGGCTAGCAAGTTGACCTATAGTGCCTATGTTGACGGGGAACATAATCTGCGCGGTATTGTCAAAATAGCGGATGGTTTGCTTACGTCCAGCGCGGAATTAAAGACTGGCAGCATTGCTTTTTCTGAAACGGATGGCAAGGGCAGCTATGGCGGTGATGTGAGCGATGTCGTGAATCCGAAAACTGATTTTACCACTACTATTACCGGCACGGACGCAGATACAGAATATAGTGAGAACGATATCGTTCAAAAGGACGGAACATATAAATTTGCCGAAGAAACAACTATTACTCCTGCGGCAAATGTTCAGGCTATAAATGTTAGCAAGGACACCGTAATTGATGCGAGCGGCAGAACTTTGCAAATTACTACGAAAGATGCAACCAATCAGATTAATGCGGTGGAAGCAGCATCCGGGAAAAAACTGGAGCTGACAGCTAAGAAGGTAAGTATTGATGTAACCGGTTCTTCTCGTACTGAAGGTGTACACTTGTATAATAGCAGTGCTACGGTCAATGGTGACCTTGATATTACGTCTAAGGGTATCGGTTATGCTTTAGGCAGCTATATTTATGGTGACAGCACCTTGACCGTGAATGGTGATTTGAGCATAAATGTTGACGGCGATAACAGCGGCTGGGGATATTATGGCGCAAGCGGATTATATGTTGCCGGTCAGTTGAACACGGCAAACTCGATAGGTGGGCAGGCAATAGTTAATGGTGATGTAGATATTAGCGGTAAGGGAAATGGCATTTTTGCCAATATCGGCAATGCATTGGTTACAATTAACGGCGGCGGTACGATTGATGTTGATAGTAGTGTTAACAATTACGCAGCTATTCGTGCTGAAAATTCCACTGTTAATATGAATGTTAAATTGGATGATAATGGTAAAGCTATAGAGGGCGCTGGTAATGATGTTACTATTAATGGTAATATTGCTGTTTCTACTGGTGCTGTCAATCCTATTGATATAAAAGGCACCTTATCTCGTATCAATTTAGCATTGGATACAAAGTATTCTACCTTAAATGGTGTTGTTATTAACGGCTTTCCTGTGGATGGAAAAACTACTGGCGGAGTAACATTTACTGGTGAAAATAATTTGTGGCTACAAAATGGTGCGGTTTGGACTAACGAGAAGAATGGTGTTGTTGACAGTAAGTTCTCCGGAAGTTATGTTAACAATTTTGTAGGCGGTAGTACAGCTGAATCCGCTGGCAATATTTTCCAAAAGGACAGCAATAACATAACTTTTGCTAATTACAGTGGTAATACTAATATTTATTATACTCATAATAATAGTGGTACTGAGGCGAAGGATTACGAAGCAGGAGACACTATTATTAAGGGTGCTGCTAAAGGAAGCTCCATTAATTTGATCACCGATAACAGCAATATCACTATGAATAAAGACAAGGAAACCAACGCAGTTTTGGATGCTTTAGCTGGCAAATTATATTATAACGCTTACGCAGACGGAGAAAGGAATCTTTCCGGTACTGTAACCATTGCTGATGGTCTTACAACTTCTAGTGCTACATTGAAGAGTGGGGATATTACCTTTACGAATGAAAAAGGACAGGGTTCTTATGTAGTGCCAGAAAAAGCTGCTTATGAATTTGTTACGACCTTGACCGGTACAGAGAGCAACGACCAGGAATATATTGATCTCAATTTACGTCAAGAGGATGGCAGCTATAAATTTGATAAGGATGTCACAATTGATATTGGTGCTAACAAAGCTAATAAAGCCATTAAAGCGGATGATGATTTGGTGGTTGATGCTAAGGACAAGGTTATTAATATTGTTGGTAATCAGGTAGCAACCTATGGCACGCTTTATGGCGTATTAAGCCAGATGGTAAATACTACTATTAATGCTAAAGAAATTAATATTGATATTACTACGAAAAACGGCGATGTGCACTGTTTAGAGGCCCAAAATATTAAATATGCCGACAAGCAGTCTAAGCTGACAGTTAATAGTGATGTCAACATTAAGAATGCTCAGGGTGCTTTCGCCGTTTATGCTATTTATTCCCGTGGTAATTCTGCGTTAGAGATTAATGGCGATGTCACTATGAAGAATGAAGAGGGAGGCTATGGCCTGGTTCCGACTCAATCATATAGTTCGCCACGCGCGTTATATGCAACTGGAACTACTTACGGTCCTGCCTATATCACTGTTAATGGTGATACTGATATTGTTGTCGATGGCAATGGTGTAGGAGCGGAAAACTATGGCTCGGAAGTAAATCTTAACGGAGCTGTAAAAATTAAAACTAATCCGGGAAGAAGCAACAAATACGCTGTTTCTGCGGGCGGCGGTACAGTTAACGTCAATAATGGTGAACAGGCAAAAGACATTCAGATTGATGGTAATATTGGCTTATTGAAATCTGATTTAGGTGCTAGCATTATTAATATCAATATGAATACTGCTGATTCGTACTTAAATGGCGTTATTTATGATGAAGCCACCAATGAGAAAAGTGAACTGAATTTTACGCTGCAAAATGGAGCTGTTTGGACTAATAAACTTTACAATACCAATAGCAATTTTGCCGGCAGCACGGTAAGAAAGATTGTAGGTGGCAGTTCCGCAACCTCCGCAGGAAATATCTTCCAAAATGATACTAATAAGATTAATATAACCAATTATAGCGGTAATACTAATATTTTCTATGCGCATGAAAATAAGGGTACGTCGGCAGATGATTATATAGCTGGCGATACTATTATTGGAAATGCAGCTGTTGGAAGCAATGTGAGCCTCATTACAGACAACACCAATATCAATACAGTGCGTTTGAATGAAGTTAATCAGGTGTTGAATGCTTTGGCTGGCAAACTGACCTATAGTGCTTATGTTGATGGCGAAAGAAACTTGAACGGCAAAGTTATTATTGCTGATGGTCTGCTGACTTCTAGCATGACTTTGAACACGGGTGATATTACCTTCAATACAGAAACTGGTAAGGGCAGCTATGAAGCACCTGCTACCGAACCGACAACTGAATTCACTACGCCGGTTACCGGCAATCGTGAGACCGATTGGGAGTACGATGACGCAGGCGTTATCAAAGAAGATAATGTTTATAAATTTGATAAAGACAGCAGTATTACGGTTAGTGGTGGAACTGCCGCAGACCTTAATAGTGTTTCTACTATTGACGCTGTTGCAAAGACTTTGGTTATTGACAATACTTCTACCGGCGGCACCAATATCGGACTTAATAAGACAGAGGATGGCAGAAGTAGCGTGGTTGCTAAAAAACTTAAAATTTCCGTTGTTAATGAATCTGGTCGTGCTGAAGGCATTCATTTAGCAAGCTCCAACAGTAATGGTAGACCTGAGTTAGTGATTGATGGTGATGTTGAACTTAATACCGAGGGCACGGATAATACCATTGGCGCTTATGTAATGGGTAATAGCAAATTGACTGTAAACGGCGACCTTAAGGCTCATATCGATGGGCATAATGGCGGTTATAGCTATTATGGCAGCGAAATTCTTTACGCGACCAGTAACATGGGGGCCAATTCTATGGGCAGTGAGCTGACTGTTGACGGCAATGTTGATCTTTCTGGCGTCGGTAATGGCATTTTCGCTAATGCCGGAGGCAGTGTAATTACTGTGACTGGCGGTGGTAAAATCGATGTGGACAGCAGCACTAACCCATATGCGGCGATTCGTGCGGAGGACGGCACTGTTAATATGAATGTCGTTTCGGATGATAACGGTAAGGCTATTGCATCAGGCAAAGAGAACGTAAATATTAAAGGCAATATTGCCGCGACAACAGGTGCTGTAAATAGAGTGGATAAAAATGGTACGCTTACCCAGATTAACTTGGGGCTTGCTACTAAAGAATCTTCTTTGACCGGCGCAGTTTACAATGCTTTCCCAGAAGAGGGAACGACCAGTGGAGATTTAACCTTTACTGGTGAAGTAAATATGTGGTTGCAGAATGGTGCAACTTGGAACAATCAGGTTCAAGGACAAATTGGTTCATCTTCCGGTGGCAAATCCTTTGAGGGCAGTATTGTAAGCAATCTTGTCGGTGGTGATAGTGCGGACAAGGCAGGCAATATCTTCCAGTCTGACGCCAATAAACTTACCATTAGAAAGTATAGCGGTTTTACTAATCTTTATTATGCTCATGATAATGCAGGTGCTAGTGCAGAAGATTATAAAGCAGGCGATACGGTTATTCAAAGCGCTTCTTCTGGCAGCGGTGTAAATCTTATTACCGGTAACAATGGTATTGATTTAACAAGTAAATCTGAGGTTGAGGAAGCCCTGAGCGCCTTGGCTAGGAAGCTTACTTATAGCGGTTATGCTGCTGGCGAGAAGAATCTTACCGGTAAAGTTGGCATTGCTGATGGTCTGACTACTTCAAGCGCAATGAGAAAGCTTGGTGATATGTCCTTTGCTAGTACTGACGGCAAGGGCAGCTATGTTGCTGGCAGCGTAAGCAATGTCGATGGAAACGATTTCCAAAAGCCGATTATTAAGGGCGATTATGAGAATGCTATTTTGAAAGGCGTTCGTAGCGCAATGATGACTTCCGCTTTGGATTGGCGCGATAACGCGGCTAATTTGAATGGTCGCAGCCTTGCTTTACGCGAGGGTGCTGAAGCTGGAGCCTGGGTACAAACCTATGGCGGCAAGATGAAATATGATAATGACGCTTTAGACTTCACTCACCAATATTGGGCAGGACAGGCTGGCTTCGATAAGGCTATTGCAAATGGCTGGAATTTGGGTGCGGCTATTGATTATCGTGATGGCAGTGCAAGCTACCTTAATGGTGATAAGGGTGATACTAAACTTTATAGTTTAGGCGTTTATGCATCTAAAAATGTAGGTAATAATGCGTATGTAGATCTTATGGCGAAAGCAGGTAAGGTGAAAAATGAATTTACTGTATATAATGATTTCCGCAACACTCCTGTAGAAGTTAAAGCTGATGGCGAATATTCTGCTACTGGGTACAGTGTAAGCGTACAGTATGGACAACGCTTTGGCAATACTAAAAAAGGTTATTTAGAGCCGCAATTACAACTAACTTATGCGCATTTAGGCAGTGACAGTTTTGCTGCTGACAGCAAGGCGGGTAAGCTTTTTGTTAACCAAGAGGCTTTTGATAGTCTTGTAGGCAGAATTGGTGTACAAACCGGTATAGAAAATGAACGTGGAGGCTTCTATGCGAAATTGAGCTTGGCACATGAGTTTAGCGGTGATGCCGGGGCAACCTACATTAGTACGGAAAAGGGTGCGGAGGCTAAGCATACCAGTTATGACTTAGGTGGAACTTGGAGTGAGCTCACTGTTGGCGGCAGCTACAACCTTAGCAAGTGCAGTAATTTTTATGCTGATGTTACTAGAAGTCTGACTGGTGATTATCAACATCAATGGAAATTGAATGCTGGTATCAACTTTAGCTTCTAACTGAAAATTAAATAATAGCTGATATCTTTATTCTTCTAAAGGTAGAAGAAAACGAAGACGCTGGTTTAATTACCGGCGTCTTTGTTGCAGTGCGCCCAGCATGGGCGATAACTAGGTGGTGAAAGTCCACTACGCGCTCGGTAGCAGGAAGCGTTAGCCGAAGGCAAGGGTGTCCATCGTGAGGTGGAATCTGAAGGAAGCCGGATGCTGTTGCGGAAAATCGACAGCGGGCAAAGTTCTGAGCCGACGAACAGAAACCTTATATAAGGCTGAATTAGAGTGGATAAGTCTGCGGCACAAGATGAAGTCCAATGCTACCCGAACTCTATACAGTAAATAAGGCGGCTACATGGAATGAAAGTTATCGTTCTTACCTGGGGAGGTCTCACAGACGTAAAGTAGGAAATCCGAAATACGGAGTAAAGCTTGCTGTGAGAAGTCAGCAGAGGTCATAGTACCGTTTTTTTTTGACGGGAAGGACTGAACAAATGCCAGTCTTGAATAACTGGGGAAAGGAGTCCAACACAATGAAAGCAGAATACCGAAAGGACTGCCTGCAAAGGGATAGCGTGGAACGCGAAGGGTATGCAGGAGTGCCGAGTGTTGGAACTCGGGACAACAGAGAAAGAGACAATGCAACGCAGGATTTACTGCGAGAAATTCTTCGGGGTAGAAATTTACTCGAAGCAATGAAAAGAGTCAAAGGCAACAAGGGAGCTGCGGGAATTGATGGAATGACTGTCGATGAACTGGAACCTTGGTGCACTGAACATGGTCGAGAACTTGTGTCTGACATATGGTTTGGAAGATATAAACCAAACCCAGTAAGACGCAAGGAAATCCCAAAAGCAGACGGAGGAGTGCGAAAGCTTGGCATACCAACTGTTATAGACAGAATGGTACAGCAGGCGATAGCACAGGTACTGCAACCGATGTATGAAGGAACTTTCTGCAAAGGAAGCTACGGCTACCGAGTAGGAAGAAGTGCACAACAGGCAATGGAAAGCGTGAAAGAATATGCGGAAAAGGGCTACCAATACGTAGTAGAAGTAGATTTATCCAAGTATTTCGACACGCTGAACCATGACTTACTGCTCAACATACTTCGCAGAAAGATAAAAGATAAGAGGCTGATAGAGCTAATCAAGAAATTCCTCAAAAGCGGAGTCATGGACAACGGAGTAATAGTAAAGACAGAAGAAGGTTCGCCGCAAGGCGGGCCGTTGTCGCCACTATTGGCCAATATTTACCTGAACGAGTTCGACCAAGAAATGTCAAGACGAGGAGCAAATATTGTAAGGTATGCAGATGACATTATAGTCGAAGCAAAGAGCAAAAGAGCAGCGAAAAGACTGCTGGAATCCAGCAGAAAATATCTTGAAGATAAGCTCAAGCTAAAGTTGAACATGGAAAAGAGCAAAGTAGTAAGCGTATACTCACCAAAGTTCAAGTTCTTAGGATTTACGCTAGGCAAGAACAAAACAGAAGTAATGATAAGAGTACACAAACAATCCTTGATGAAAGCCAAAGCAAAATTAAAAGAGCTGACAGCTAGAAATCAAGGAAGAAATATACGTGTAGTGATGAACAAGGTAAAAGTATATGTAAGCGGTTGGCTGAACTATTACTGCATAGCAAGTATAAGACGCAAAATGCAGGAATGGGATGAATGGTTGCGAAGAAGATACCGTCAATATATATGGAAACAATGGAAGAAACCTAAAGCAAGGGTTACCAACCTAAAGAAGTTAGGGATACCAGAGGAGTATGCATATATGTGGGGAAATGCACGACTAGGTTATTGGTGAGTAGCAGGAAGTGTAATACTTAATAGGTCAATAACAAAAGAAAAGCTCGTAAAAGCAGGCTATTATGAACTAGCGGGCAATTACGAGCTTAAAAGACTTAAGCATTATGGTATTTGAACCGCCGTGTACCGAACGGTACGCACGGTGGTGTGAGAGGTCGGTAGGTAAATTAATTACCTACCTCCTACTCGATTTTTTGAAAGAAAAACAGTTAATATTTTTTTATGTTAACAGAAAGAATGAAACCTAGTATAATTGTCCTTAACATTTCTGCAGAGATGCACAAGCAGGCGGCGATTTGCGCTTTACAGAACAACATTTCATTGAATAAAATTGTGGAGCAGGCTTTGCAGCGATTTTTGATGCTGGAAATTTAAATACATGAAAAAATTATAGCTGTGATATAGCTGGCGAGCTATATTACGTCAGACTAAGAATATAGTTGTAGGTTAGTTGACGTGTAATCACAATATAATAATGCTTTAATCATTAAGGACTTCATTGTAAGAGAATGGAGTCCTTTTTTGATTTATCAGGTGGCGTAGGCACCTGCAAGCCAAAAGTACTCGATGTACTTTTGCTTGACGGGGGGGGACAACGTGCTATAATTCCATTAGTAACTAATTATGTAATTGAAATCATTATAAAATAAAGCAAAAAGCCAATATACATAATTAACAATTTAGAGAGTTTTACATGCAAGTGTTTTCCTCTTTGAGGAACTGCAAACACTGCATGATATATTGCTATAAAATTTAAGAACCTAACGAGAGAACAAGAGAATAAAAGCGTATCAGGTGTATTTATACTTAATAGGTAAACAGGTGCAAAACCTGTGCTGTCCCGCAGCTGTAATGTGGAGCTGGCCTTATAATGTCACTGGGAAACCGGGAAGACGAGGCCGGCGTAGAAGCAGAGCCAGAAGAACTGCCTGATATAGGGCCTTTAAAACAACCTGCGATGGACAGGATTGTGCTTTCCCAGGGATAAGTGCGTCTTGTCGTCACAGTACGGCAAGACGCTTTTATTTTCACTGCGATATTTGCATGAAGTGTATTTATTATTCTTGCATATTAACATCTGACAAGCGGAACAAGGATAGCTTGGTCAGATGCTTTTATGAAAATAAATTTTGTCCCAGTATGCTCAAGAATTACGAGAGAAAGGAGGAGCTATGAAAAGGATATTTATGCTGCTGACCTTAATTTTGGCGCTGATGTGCCCAGCACTTGCCGGTGCTTCTGAGATATCAAGTGACAAAATGATTTTGGACTGGACAACATCCAAGGTATGGGTTAACGGCGGCGAACTGTGTGTAACAGGCACATTCGTAAATAAGCGCAGTGATTTGACTATCACCAAGCTGAACGACTTTATTATGCGTGTGACCTATACAGACAAAAATGGTGAGCAGAAGCAGTTTACCGGCAGACCGGTAAAGTTTCCGCTGTGCAAGATTCCTGCCAATGGTTCGCGTAAGCTGAATCTTAACTTTGGCAAATTTGCTGACGAAAGCGTTGGCAACTGGGTAACGGCGCAGACCTATACGTTTACGTATATTAACGGTGCGCGGTTCTGATAATGTTTTTGATGAGTAGAGCATTTTTTGTGCTCTCAAAATGAATATGTGAATGTTTGTCGACATTCATAACAATCTAAGAAAGAAGTGTATGAGTAACATGAAGAGAAGATATACAGCTGCGGCTGCTATGATGATGGTAATGGGCCTGTGCGCAAGCGCAAGCGCAGCATATGACGAAAACTTGAACGATTATACCCTGGATACAATTGTAGTAGAGGCTGACGCAATTAAAAACAAGTTCGGCGATACTATTACTGAGCAGTCCTACTATCGTACCGGTGGTGACGTTAAGGTTATTACCCGTGAAGAAATCGAAAAACGTCATTATACGGATGTAACGGAAGCAATTAAGCGTATTCCTGGTGTAACCTTCCAAAATTGTGGTTATCGTGGTGGCGAATATGGCTATAACTCTTTTAATAATAGTATGTCCATTAATGGCGACAGTCGTGTAATCATTTTGGTTGATGGTCGTCGTATTGATAATTCCACGAGTACACGTTTTGGTAGCACAACTAATGGTGGCACCAGAACTATGGCAGACTTAAATCAGGTTATAAGCGTTGAAGCTATTGATAAAATTGAGGTTATTAAAGGACCTGGTGCTTCTGTATATGGTGCTGATGCAACTGGTGGTGTAATCAATATTATTACTCGCAAGGGCGGACAGGAAAATAAAGGCTCTATTGATCTTGCAACTGGTTCTTGGCACAAACATATTTATAATTTAAGCTATTCAGGTAGCGCAGGTAATGATGGCTCTTGGCATTATTTTGTATCAGCTAATAGAAATATGGCTAGCAATAGCAAATATAAAGATGGCGTAACTGGAAATAATTATACATACGAAGGTACAAATTATAAAGAAGAGGGCGTTAACCTTCGTGTTGATAAAGATTTTAATGAAAAACAAAATTTAAAAATATGGTATGATCACCAAAACGGAAAAGACGGCTATCCTATTACTGCTCGTAATTATAAGTATTGGAGTCAGGAAGGTTGGGATCAGACTCTAGATAATCTTAATAAAGTTCCAAAGAAGGATAATCCTGGCTATCGTAATTTCTTCTCGCTAGATGCTTTATGCGGTTCTTATAATTCTTACAAAAGTAATGATGTAGATGTCACGTTTACATTTGATAAGGACAACGGTATGGATAGCTTCATCAGAGTCTATAATCAAAATCATCATTATTGGGGGCGCGACGTTTATCCTGATTGGGAAAAAGGTTGGGGTTTTCCTGATAATCCTAATTTTAAGGACTTTATGGCAACGCAAGGACCGTTTGATATGTCTCCGACAAGAATAAGAAATGAAAAAAATCGTGGTGTGCAGCTGCAGTATGGCAAGTCTGTTGGTGTCAATGATTTGTTAGCTTCATTAACGTATGATAAAGCTAAAACCTATACACGTTCTTATAAAAGGGCTGATAAGGTATGGAAGACCGCTATAGTTGAACGTGATAGCATTTTAGGCTTCGTACAAGATAAAGTACATATTAATGATAAATGGGATCTAACGCCTGCTATTAGATATTCACATTACGGAACTTTTGATAATACGTCTGAAGACGGTTCTGCTAGTAGCGTTAATAATAGCTCTTCTTCTACAATCACTCCCACAATTAATACACAATATGCTTTTGATGATACTATGAGTGCATATTTTGGTTGGACGAAGGTATATAGACCTGTAAAAGCCGGCGATTTGAGCTTGCAGGATAATAAATTATGGAACGGCATGAAGCTGGAAGACGAAAAAGGTGATGTGTGGACTTTTGGCCTGCGTAAAGATATTTCGGATAAAACTAGTCTTGCAGTACATTATGATTGGACGAATATGTCTAATGCTGTAACTAGCTATTCTGTAATGACGAAATTTGTAAATAATGTACCTCAATATGAAAATAGAGCAGTAAACGCAAAAGAAACCAAAAAATCCTTTAATATTACAGCTGACCATAAATTTGACGAACATTGGAATCTTGGTCTCAGCTATACACATATGAAGGATAAATGGAAAGCTAAAAACGGCATGGATTTTGATCCAGATATTAGCTTGGATAAGAATTATAATGTTAACGCATTAATTAACTCCTATCGTCCTGCTAATTATTATAGTGCTAACCTTTCTTACGAAAATGGCAGATGGTATACTGGCCTTTTAGCTAACTTATATAGCGGTTGCGATACATCGTTGTATACAAGTAGCAGTTTCTTGGTATTTGATTGGAATCTTAACTATGAGGTTAATAAAGATTTAACAGCTTATATTACTGTGAACAACCTTACTAATGAGGCATATGAAAATACTGCTTTGTATACCTATGGTCCTGGCGCTGCACCGCAGCCTGGCCGTTGCATCATGGTTGGTATGAAATACAGCTTCTAACTTTTAACTGATACATCATACTCTATCTCCTTTTAGGCAAAGCACTACTGCTGGCGCAGTAGTGCTTTGCCATATTCTTACTAAAACGAGGAAGTAAATGAAAAAAATATTAACAGGGGTGCTGCTGGGCGTTTGCTTGTTGCTCACCGGCTGTGAACGCAACATCTTTACTCTGCCGGTAAAGGAAAACCCCGAAGCGCTATTGCGCTTTAACCAACCGGTAGAATATGCTTATAATCCTGCGCACTACCCCGTAACTATCGAAAATTACAATACTCAGGGCGAGCCTGAGCAGATGACATATACCAAACCGCCGGAGCGTGTGGTTGCTGTATGGCAGAACAGCCTTGAAACACTGCTGGCGCTCGGTGTGGGTGACCGCATTATTGCCGGTAACGGCGTGCCGGACAAAAAGTTTTTCCGCAAGGAATATCAGGAGCAGTACAGCAAAATCCCTTACACCGGACTGCAACTTTTAGACCTGGAAACAACCATGATGCTCAAGCCTGATTTGCTTGTTGGCTGGCATTCTACCTTTGGTCCCAAGGTGTTGCGTACAACAGATTTTTGGCATAAGCGCGGAGTTAATACCTTTATCGCACGCTCGTCTATAGGTGACGGAAAACCGCGTACTCTGCAAAATGAATATAAGGATATTCTTGATTTAGGCAAAATCTTTGATAAAAATGAAAGGGCGCAGCAGCTTGTGGCTGATATGCAGCATGAGATGCAGTTTGCCACGAGCCAGACAGCATCCTTCCAAAAGCGTCCACGTGCACTGGTCATTGAGTTCATGGGCAAGGAAGTGCGCGTTTATGGTGAAAAATCTCTGGCCGGTAATATTGTCAAAGAGCTGCACGGTGAACTGCTGGCAGAAAAGCAGCGTGCTATTGGTCTGGAGCAGGTTGTAGAGCTTGACCCGGATGTTATTTTTGTGGTTGTCATTGAATCACATTACGGACATGAGCAGGATATGATTGACCGCGTTACCCAGCACAAGGCGCTGAAAAATTTGCGCTGCGTGAAGGAAGGACGTGTTGTAGCCTTGCCGCTGTATGCTATTTACAGCTCAGGCGTGCGCACCTATGATGGCATAAAAATTATTGCGGCCGGAATGTACCCGGATTTGTATAAGGAGAAATGATGATGGTTGATTTTTTGAAGAAGCAGGGGTACCTGTTCATCTGCCTGGGATTGCTTGCTTTGCTGGTAATTGCCTTGTTTTGGGCGTTGTCCATTGGTACGGTAAAGCTGCCGCTGGTAAATATTTATAATACGGTTATAGAGCAGCTGTTTAGCGGACAGCCTATTGAAGGTGTTGACCGCGGACCGGTGCATGATATTATCTGGCTGCTGCGTTTGCCGCGTCTGGTACTGGCTGCCTTAGTGGGTATGGGTCTTTCGGTTTGCGGTGTTATCATGCAGGCTGTAGTAAAAAACCCCTTGGCTGACCCGTATATTCTGGGTATTTCCTCCGGTGCTTCGCTGGGTGCGACGGCAGCGATTCTGCTCGGTATCGGCGTAGCGCTTGGTGAAAACTTTGTCGGCATTGCAGCCTTTATCGGTGCCTTTGCTATGTCACTGGGTGTACTGTTTATCTCTAATCTGGGCGGACGCAGCAATTCCGTCAAGCTGCTTTTGGCAGGCATGGCGCTGAGCGCAGTCTGCGGTGCTTTTTCCAGCTTTATCGTTTACTTTGCCAATAATAAGGAAGGCATGCAGACTATCGCTTACTGGATGATGGGCAGCTTTGCCGGTGCCAAGTGGGAAACACTGGCAGTTATCGGACCAATCGTAGTGTTGGCAGTAATGTTCTTCTGGACGCAGAGCCGTATGCTCAACCTGATGCTTTTAGGTGATGAATCTGCGTTGACACTGGGAACTGATTTACATATTTACAGACAGATTTATCTGCTTGTAAGCTCTCTTATCGTAGGCTTTGTAGTATACGCTGCAGGTATGGTAGGTTTTGTCGGCTTGGTAGTACCGCACGTTATCCGTATGCTGGTAGGCACCGACCATAAAAAACTGATACCTGTTTCCGCTTTGACCGGTGCGGTATTTTTGGTAATTGCGGACGGTCTTTGCCGTGTAATTATTCCGCGCACCGAGCTGCCAATCGGTATTTTGATATCCTTAATCGGCGCGCCCTGCTTCGTTTACCTGATGATTAAGAAAACCTATGGCTTTGGAGGTAACTGATAATGGAGATTTTAGCAGAAGCAGTAAAAATGGCCTTCGGACCAAAGGAAATTCTTAAGGGAATAGATTTTAGCCTGCATAATAAGGAATTTGTGGGCATTATTGGGCCTAACGGCAGCGGTAAAAGTACCTTTCTGAAATGCGTTTACCGTGTGCAGAAGCCTACAGATGGTAAAATTACCTTCAACGGAACTCCGTTGGACGAGCTTTCCTACCGTGAATCGGCGCTGCAGTTAGCGGTAGTGGCACAGCATAATGTTTACAGCTTTGATTTTTCGGTGCTGGAGGTTGTGCTGATGGGACGTTCGCCGCACAAGAAAATGCTGGAGCGTGATAATCTCAACGATTACCGCATCGCACGCGAAGCGCTGGCTACTGTAGGTCTGGCGGACTTCGAAGAACGCAGCTTTGCTACCTTGAGCGGTGGTGAGCAGCAGCGTGTAATTTTGGCGCGTGCGCTGACGCAGCAGACGGAATGCCTGGTGCTGGACGAACCTACAAACCACTTGGATATTAAGTACCAGCTGCAGATTATGGATATTGTAAAATCACTTGATTTGACTGTTGTGGCAGCAGTGCATGACTTGAATATCGCAGCGATGTACTGTGACCGTCTGGTTGCGATTAAGGACGGACAGATTGTTGGCATGGGAACTCCGCGTGAGCTGCTGACGGAAAAGTTTATTTATGATATGTATGAGGTGCGCTGCAGAGTGGATGAGGAAAAGTCTACGGGACGTATAAATATTGTGTATCTGCCTCAACATTGGCAGTAGGACGGCAGCGGATAAGGCACCATCTGCGGCTTCAATTATCCTAATATAAGTTTTCTTGACATACTATATTTTTTCTGTTCAAGGAGGGTTAAAATGAAAAAGCTTTTATTGATTCCGGCATTCATGGCCATGTTCTTCGCCGGCAGCGTAGCAGTTCCTGCTGCCTTCGCTGCTCATCCTGCACCGCCGCAGGAAAGCAAAATGATGCTGCCGCCGCCCAAAGACGGCAAGCGTCCGCCGATGCCGCCGCGCATGCGCCGGCCACAGCTTTCCAATGCAGAGGCTGCGGAAAAACTGCAGTCCGCATACGGCTACCGTTATTCTGATATGCTGCGACTGTTGAATATCGGTCATAGCTATGGCGATATGAACACAGCCTGCTTGTATGCGTATCTGTCCGGTGAGCCGGTAGAAAAGGTGCTGCAGCTGCGTCAGCCTGCAACCTGGGGCAGGGTGCGTGCACAGCTGGGGCTTACTCCTAAGCTGTATGCCGAAAAATACATGGAATATCAGGCAAGCTACCTGCCTGCTGACAGCCTTGTAGACAGAGAAACAGCGCTGAAATATTTGCAGCAGGGTTATCCGCTGGGCGATATTCAGCAGGCTGCCAAGCTGGCCAAGGAGAGCGGTAAAACCTTGGCACAGGTATTGCCAATGCGCACTGTTACCTGTGACTGGCAGCATGTTAAGGAAAAGCTGGGCTTGCAGCAGGAACAAAAACAGGACAAACCTTTCGCCTTCAGAGGACGCGGTCAGCGCAGCGGTGCAGGCTTTGCCGGCTTGCATACGCGCAACATGACTGCAGAAAGAGCTGTAAAGATTTTCCACGCTGATTATCTTTTTGATGAAGCAGAGTTGCTGCCGCTGTACGAAAAATATGGCTTCGAAGGCTTGGAGGATATCTGCCTGCATGCCTACATGAGCAAAAAATCTTTGCAGGAAATTATTGACCTGCGCGATAAATATTCCTGGGAGCGTATGAAGTATGTGCTTGGCTTAACACCACAGGTATATTTTGACCGTTGCGTGGATTATCAGGCACGCCGTCTGGCAGAACGCATGGATATTCCGCAGAAGGTGACAAAAAAATATATGCATATGGGTTACGCAATGCATCATATTAACAGCGCTTATCTGTTGGCACAAAAGGCCGGACTGGATATTAAGGATGTTATTGATTTAAAGACACCGAAAAATTCCTGGCAGGATGTGGCGCTGAAAATCGGTCTGACTGTTGAAGATTGCCGGGAGATTAAGAACAAAATCAGTAAGGACTTTGGTAGGCATGAATGAAACGTATTGTAATTTTACGTTGCTTGAGTTCCAATGACGTATGTACAGGTGCAGGCTGCATGCGTGCTTTCAATACAAAAAGCGGTGCCTTTGCCAGATATGGTGAGGAACCGCTGGAGCTGGAAGCCTTTTGGAGCTGCAACGGCTGTGAAGATTGCCGTTTGAAGCATCAGGAGGGTATCGAAGAAAAACTGGAGCGTATTATCAGCCTGAAGCCGGATGCGGTACATGTGGGCGTTTGCGTTAAGCAGCGCACGCAGGAGGGTGATGAGGTTACCTGCAAAACTATTGAAGAAATTTGCGGGCGTCTGCAGGCTGCTGGATTGACAATAGTGGAAGGTACGCATAGATGAATGTAATTAGATTTGCAGAATACAACTCCTATAATGAAGCCGAAATTATGGCGTTATATAGTAGTGTTGGCTGGAGTAATTATACCAATAATCCGGCAATGCTAAGGAAAGCTTATAAGAATTCACTTTATGTTTTAGCTGCTTATGCTGATGAAAAGCTTGTGGGGATACTCCGTGCTGTCGGTGATGGTGCTTCTGTAGTTTTTCTGCAGGATTTAATAGTACTGCCGGAATATCAGCGTCATGGCATTGGTTCACAGCTTATGCGGAAGGTTATGGAAAAGTATGCCGACGTCTATCAACTGCAGCTCCTTACGGAAGCATGTGAAAAAAATATTGCTTTTTATGAATTCCTTGGGTTAAAAAGAGTCGAAAAGTATGGTTGCTGCGCTTTTATAAGATGAAGGTGTTGGAATCGGTTATAAGCTGTAAGCAATGTAACATTATTGTGACAAATCCAAGTAAATTAGATAATTTTTGCAAACTTTAGCAGGAGTTTTCGTTCCTATAGCGAAATATAGAAGCAAAGGGATAAAGCCCGAGCCCTTGATAGAAAAATGGTAGCACCAAAGCAATTTGGCGACATACCAAAGGAGGCATTGATTATGAGTGTAAACGTAAAAGGCAGAAACATTGATGTGACCCCGGCTCTGAAAGAGTATGTGGAGAAGAAAATTACCAAGGTTACCAAGCAGTTTAAGACTGTTGGTGACATTTCTGCAGTACTGAAGGTTGAGAAAGGTAACCATATTGTAGAAATTACGGTTCCTGCAAGCGGCATTTTGCTGAGAGCACAGGAAACCACGAAAGATATGTATTCCTCCATTGATTTGGTTGTAGAGAAAATTGAACGTCAGATTCACAAATATAAAACTCGTCTGATGAAGAGAAAATACAGCAACTTTGCTGATACCGCTGTTCCTGCTCCGGCACCGGCTGCAGAAGCTGCTGATGAAGGCGAATTCGAAATCATTAAGAATAAACGCTTCATCATGCATCCGATGACTCCGGAAGAAGCAATCCTGCAAATGAATCTGTTGAACCACGATTTCTTCGTATTCTACGATCCTGATCTGGGTGCTACAAATGTAGTTTATCGTCGCAAAGACGGCAAATACGGCTTACTGAGCCCGGAACTGAAATAAAGCAAATATTTTAACCTAAACTTCACAAAAAAGCACGGGAAATTCACCCGTGCTTTTTGCTTTTTAAGAGAGATTCTGTTATAATTTAAAATTAGGTGTATAGTCTTTTCAAACACCATAATTTTAAGGAGTGATCGTGTTGCTCGAAGGCATTTTAAAGAAAATTTTTGGTGACCCCAACGAAAAAGAAGTCAAGAATATTCGTTTAATCGTAGATAAGATTAATAGTCTTGAAAAGGATATGGAAAGTCTTAGCTCTGCCAATTTGGCAGCCAAGACCAGCGAGTTTAAGGTACGTCTGCAAAAGGGCGAAACTCTGGACGATATCCTTCCGGAAGCATTTGCCGTTGTCCGTGAAGCATCCAGACGTGTTACGGGCATGCGTCATTTTGATGTGCAGTTAATCGGTGGCGTTGTCCTGCATCGCGGCAAAATTGCCGAGATGCGTACCGGCGAAGGCAAAACCCTGGTAGCTACTGCACCTGTATATCTGAATGCACTGACCGGCAAGGGCGTGCATGTTGTAACTGTCAATGATTATCTGGCACGCCGCGACAGCGAGGATATGGGCCGTATTTACAAGTTCCTCGGTCTGTCTGTAGGTCTGATTGTGCATGATATGGACTTCCCCGACCGTAAGGCTGCATATGCTGCAGATATTACTTACGGTACCAATAATGAATTTGGTTTTGACTACCTGCGTGATAACATGGTAGTTGATGAAAATCAGATGGTTCAGCGTGAGCTGAATTACTGTATTGTCGATGAGGTCGACAGTATCCTGATTGACGAAGCGCGTACCCCGCTGATTATCTCCGGCCCAGGTGAAAAATCCACCGAGCTGTATCAGGTTCTGGCCCGTGTTGTTGCCAACATGGAAGAAGGCGAGGATTACACTGTTGATGAAAAACAAAAACAGGTAGCACCCACCGAAAAGGGTATTGCCAAGGCAGAAAAAATGCTGGGCATCGGTAACTTGTATGACAATGAGCATGGCGTGGACTATTCCCACCAGATTATGTGCGCTCTGAAGGCTAAGGCTTTGATGCATCGCGACCGTGATTATGTGGTTAAGGATGGTCAGGTTATCATCGTTGATGAATTTACCGGCCGTCTGATGTTCGGCCGTCGTTTCTCCGAAGGTCTGCATCAGGCTATTGAAGCTAAAGAAGGCGTAAAGGTAGAACGCGAAAGCCAGACGCTGGCAACTATTACCTTCCAGAACTACTTCCGTATGTACAAAAAGCTTGCCGGTATGACCGGTACTGCCAAGACTGAGGAGCAGGAGTTCCAGAAGATTTATAATCTGCCGGTTGTTGTTGTACCTACCAATAAGCCGATGATCCGTATTGACTATCCTGATGTTATCTATAAAACACGTATTGCCAAATACAAGGCAGCGGTCAACGAGATTGAAGAATGCCATAAGTCCGGCCGTCCGGTACTGGTTGGTACTACTTCCATCGCTCAATCCGAAGAGCTGAGCGCTATGCTCAAACGCCGCAACATTCCGCATAATGTGCTGAATGCGAAGTACCATGAAAAAGAGGCTGAGATTATTTCTCATGCAGGCCAATACGGTGCTGTAACCATTGCTACCAACATGGCAGGCCGTGGTACCGATATTACCTTGGGTGAAGGCGTTCCTGAATTGGGCGGTCTGCACATTATCGGTACCGAGCGTCATGAAAGCCGTCGTATCGATAACCAGCTGCGTGGCCGTTGCGCCCGTCAGGGTGACCCCGGTTCTTCCAAGTTCTTCCTGAGCCTGGAGGATGATCTGATGCGTCTGTTCGGCAGTGATAATATTGCCGGCATTATGGACAAGCTGGGCATGGAGGACGATGAGCCGATTGAACACAGCCTTGTTACCAAGTCCATTGAAAATGCGCAGAAGAAGGTTGAAGCACGTAACTTCAGCATTCGTAAGCATGTCCTGGAGTATGACGATGTTATGAACCAGCAGCGTGAGGTTATTTATTCTCAGCGTCATAAAATCCTGCATCAGGAAAATCTTAAGGATACCATCAAAGAGATGGTTGATGAAACCGTTGAACGTACTATGACCATGTACGCACCGCCTGAGGTTTACTCTGAGGATTGGGATCTGCAGGCTCTGATTAACTACGCTGAGGATTTCTATGCTCCGCGTGGTCTGCTGACCGTAGATTATCTGCAAAACCTCAGCCGTGAAGAGCTGGCTGAATATCTGCAGAAGGTTGCTGATGACAACTACCAGGCACGTGAGGATGCAATTGGTCCTGAGCTGATGCGCGAGCTGGAAAACTTGGTTATGCTGAAGGTTGTAGACAACCATTGGATGGAGCATCTGGATGCTATGGATATGCTGCGTGAAGGTGTTGGTCTGCGTGCATATGGTCAGAAGGATCCGCTGGTTGAGTACAAATTTGAAGCCTACGATATGTTTGAGGCTATGATGGAGGCTATCAAGGAAGACGTTGTTCGTTACATTTACCGCGTCAATGTTATTACCCAGCCGCAGGTTGAAGACCCGCTGGAAAATGCTTCCACCAATAACCCGACTCCCGAGGGTGACGAGGGTAATTTGAAAGCTGAACCCAAGAAATAATTTTTAAGTCAGCAGCCTTGGCTGCTGACTTACTTAGCCTTGTTTGCAAGAACTCGGCAAAACGGCTTAGGCCGTAAATAACTAATATTTGCTACACGAAAGGTTGTGAGGAATTTTGTTGATTGAAGAATATAAGCCTGAAATTACAAATCTGCAAGCAAAATTAGAGGAAATGAGGGGATCTCTTTGACATCGCTGTCAAAGAAGATCGTATTGCAGAATTAGAACATAAAATGGGTGATCCTACTTTTTGGGATGATCCGGAAAAGGCACAAAAAACTGCGCAGGACGTTAACAGCTTAAAAGAAGAGGTTGACGGTTTCCATAAATTAAGCGCAGGTGTTGACGATTTGGAAGCTTTGCAGGAGATGGCTGCCGAAGAAAATGATGAAAGCCTGCTTCCTGAAATGGATGAGCTGCTGGCAAAATGCCGCAGCGAGCTGGAGCATTTGGAGCTGGGTATGCTGCTCAGCGGTGAATATGATGCCAATAATGCTATCCTGACACTGCATGCAGGTGCCGGCGGCACCGAAGCGCAGGACTGGACCAGTATGCTGCTGCGTATGTTTACCCGTTTTGCGGAGCAAAACGGCTTTGCGTTGGAGATGCTCGACTATCAGCCGGGTGATGAGGCCGGTGTAAAAAGTGCTACCATTCAGGTTAACGGCCATAATGCTTATGGCTTCTTGCGCTCTGAAAAGGGTGTACACCGTCTGGTGCGCATTTCTCCGTTTGATGCCAATGCCCGTCGTCATACCTCCTTTGCTGCGGTAGACGTAATGCCGGAGCTGGATGATACTGTTGATGTAAATATTAATATGGATGAGGTGCGCGTCGATGTTTACCGTTCCAGCGGTGCCGGCGGTCAGCACGTCAATAAAACCTCCTCTGCTGTACGTATGACACATGAACCGACGGGTATCGTTGTTCAATGTCAGAATGAGCGTTCCCAAATTCAGAACCGTGAGCGCTGCCTGCAGATGTTGCGTGCAAAATTATATGAATATGAAAAGGCTAAGCAGGATGCTCTTGTCAGCGATATTGCTGGTGATTACCAGAATATCGAATGGGGCAGCCAGATCCGTTCCTATGTGTTCCAGCCCTATACTATGGTTAAGGACCATCGTACCGGCTGCGAAACCGGTAACATTCAGGCTGTTATGGATGGCGATCTGATGCCGTTCGTAGAAGCATATCTGCGCAGTCAGCAGAAAAAGGTTTAATAAAGCGAGGTCTGGACAGGTGAATTTTATGAAAAGCCGATATAATCCTTTGCTTTTGGCAGTAATCGTAATCGGTCTGGTTTGTGCCTTATGGCTGAACGTTGTCCGTCACGATGTTGAACAAAAAAACAATACTGTAGAAATGGCTATGGAGTACGAGGGCTTACGTAAGCTGGCCGCTTTGCAGGGCCTGCCGGAGGAGGATGTACTGCGTCAGTTTAAGGATGCAGGCATCAACTCGCTGATGATTTTCGATACTACGCTGGAGCGCCTGACTAAAAACGGCGAACTCCGGACGGTAACAGGCGGTGAGCTGCGTCAGGCAGCTGCGCTTGGTTCCGGCATGGGTGTTTTCGCTAATGTGGGAGCCGGCGATGTTGAAGAAAATGCTGCTTACGTTGCTGCTACTGACAAGCAGTCTGTCTTAGATGATGTAGAGCAGGATTTGTGCCTGCGCTACGGTGCTGACCGTGTAAAGGTTGTAAGTGAAAATCCGCGTATTATCAAAATCAAGGGCAGCACTACACTTCTGCCTGAGGGTAAATACGATGAGCCTCAGGGACTGCTGCAGGCTCCTTTAGGCTTGCCGGTGCAGGATATGCGTAAGGTTGCTGCTTTGGGCTTCAAAATTATCGTACGTCCGCAAAATTATGTGGATGTAACGGATGAGCAGATTGACGGCATTTTTGCCCGCATTAAAGAAGCCGGTGTACCGGTTGATGCTCTGATGCCATGCGGTACAGAGGTTGTGGGCTATCCTAATAAAATGCAGCATTTGGGCGAGCGCATGAAGGAAAACAACATGACGCTGGTAATGCTGGAGCATTACACCCAGCTGCAGTTTGCCAAAATCGACGGTCTGTTGCCTTTGGCTGAGTTCAATGACTATAAGGCTGCCCGTTCCTATGTTATCGACCCGACCGAGCAAAAGAAAATCAGCGTGGGCGAGGCTTTGCGCCGGTGGGCACTGACGGACGAGGAGCGCAATATCCGCGTGAACTATATCCGTCCCTTCCTGATGCCTGAGGGTGGTCAGGATATTATGAAGACTAACCTGAAGTATGTGCGTGATATTAAGGCCAGCGTTGAAGCGCGTGGTTATACTATCGGCGAAGCAGGTGCTTTCAGCGCCGAAAACAAAGATGGCTTTGCACCGTATTTCCCCGCTAAGGTAAACTTTATTCCTATTATATTGGCGATTGCCGCCGGTGTAGTGCTGTATCTTGCGTTGCTCTTTAACCTGGGCGGTAAGCAGCAAATAGCACTGTGGGCTGTTTTTTCTGCCGGAGCTTTGGCACTGCTGTTTATCGGCCGCGGCCTGTTTACGCGTCAGCTGCTGGCTTTGGCGGCAGCAAGTGTTTTCCCGGTGCTTTCGATGAATGTTATCTTTAACATTTGGGATAAAAATACGAGTGATAAGCACAGTCTGCTTGTTATTTGCTGGAACGGTATCTGGCAGCTGGCGCTGGCTATTGCTTTATCTTTGGTGGGTGCAGCCTTCCTGTCGGCTATTTTGACAGACAGCCGCTTCCTGCTGGAAATTGATATTTACCGCGGCGTAAAATTAACCTTTATTCTGCCGGTTATGCTGACAGCAGTTCTCTTTATGAAACGCTATGACCTGCTGCAAGTTGTAGGCAAAGGCTTGAAAACTCTGTGGGAGCGCCTGAACGGTCTGCTTGATACAGAGATTACCTTCCGCCATGTAGCAGTGCTTGCGGTGCTGCTGTTTATTGCTTATTATTTTGTCGGCCGCAGCGGCCACACCGGCGGTGTGCCTGTGCCGGCAATTGAATTGAAGATGCGTGCTTTCTTAGAACAGCTTATGTATGCACGTCCGCGCGAAAAAGAATTTATGATCGGTCATCCGGCATTTTTCGTGGCAGTGCTTGCTGTTTACCGTTGTGCACCACGTTGGTGGCAGTTTGTACTTACCTGTGCTGCCGTTATCGGACAGGGCAGTCTGGTGCAGACCTTCTGTCATATGCGTACACCGGTTGTTATGAGCTTTGTACGTGCTCTCGACGGCTATGCTGTTGGTGTTGTATTCGGCGTAATCGCTGTACTGGTGCTTGGCATGCTGTTGCCTTTAGTTGTTAAGTTTAGAAGGAGATACCTTGAAGAATGAGTAAGATCGTGATTTCCGGATACTATGGATTTGCTAATGCCGGAGATGAAGCTATGCTGACCGCGATCATTAAGGCTTTGCGCAGTACGGAAAAGACCGTGGAGCTGACGGTTATCTCAGGCAATCCGCCCGCTACTGCCGCAAGACACAAGGTGAATTCTCTTCATCGTTTCAGCTTTTGCAAAATTTTTGCTGCCCTCATGGACTGCGACCTGCTGCTCAGCGGCGGTGGCAGTCTGCTGCAGGATGTTACCAGCAAGCGCAGTCTGTTATATTATCTGTTTATCCTGGCTTTGGGCCTGCTGCTCAAAAAAAAGGTCATGCTTTTCGGTCAGGGTATAGGACCTATCCATAACAGACTTATGCGCAGGCTGACTAAATTTATCTGCAGCCTGGTGGATTTGATAACCGTGCGTGACCAGGATTCTTTGTATGAACTGCGCCGCATCGGTGTACCGGCGGAAAAGGTGCAGCTGACAGCCGATTCTGTGCTGACTTTGCCGCAGGAGAGTAAGGAAAAAGGACTCGAGCTGCTGCAGCAGTTTGGGGTGCCGCAAGATAAAATGCTGATAGCTATAAGTGTACGTAAATGGCAGGAGGATGATAAGTACCTGCTGGAGTTGGCTAAGGCTGCGGATATTCTGGCTAGGGAATATAAGGCACATATTGTGCTGCTGCCGCTGCAATATCCTGTGGATGTGGCTGCCTGCAACAGATTACAGCACTTTATGAGGAGCAAGGCAGACAGTACTGTTTTGGAAACCGGATGTGATACCGAGCAGTTTTTGTCGCTGATGGGTAACTTTAATCTGCTTATCGGTATGCGTCTGCATGCACTGATTTTTGCTGCAGTTATGGAGCTGCCTTTTGTGGCTGTATCCTATGACCCTAAAATTGACGGCTTTGTCAAAGACATTAACGGCATCAGCGCAGGAGCTGTGGAAACACTGCAGGCTGCGCAGGTAGTTTCTTCTGCGCGTAAGGCGCTGGCCTCTGCCAATGCTGCTCATGGACTTTTGGATACATTGAGAGCGAAAGCTTTTTTAAATGCAAAGGAAGCCTTTGATTTATTAAATTGAGAGGAGATTGAAGGTAGTGCTGAAAATGACTGATGTAAGCAAGGTATATCCCGGTGGGTCTGTTGCCTTGCAGAACGTCGATATTCATATTGAACCAGGCGAATTCGTCTTTGTTGTAGGACCTAGCGGCGCTGGTAAGTCTACCTTTATCAAAATGCTGTTCCGTGAGGTTCTGCCGACCACGGGCAGCATTTTTGTTAATGGCGTGGATATTTTATCGCTGACACCCAATGAGATTCCGTATATGAGGCGTCAGCTGGGCATAATTTTCCAGGATTACCGCCTGCTTCCGGATCGTACGGTTTATGAAAACGTAGCTTTTGCTATGGAGGTAATAGAAACACCGCGCCGCAAGATTAAGCGCAGAGTGTTGAACGTATTGGATCTTGTAGGTCTGCGTCACCGTGCCGATGCTTACCCTAATGAGCTGAGTGGCGGCGAGCAGCAGCGTATCGCTATTGCCCGTGCTATTGTCAACGATCCTATTATGGTAATTGCCGACGAGCCTACAGGCAACCTGGACCCGGAAACAAGCTGGGATATTATGGAAATCTTTAAGGAAATTAATGCTGAAGGAACTACGATTGTCATGGCAACTCACGATAAAGAAATAGTTGATGCCATGGGCAAGCGCGTTATAGCCATAGAGGACGGGCATATCGTACGTGATGAAGCAAGCGGGGTATATGGCTATGAGCTTTAGTACAAAAGAATATTTTGTTAAGGAAACCTATAAATCTATCAGGCGTAACGGCTTTATGAGCTTTGCTTCTATTTCGACTGTAGCGGTTTCGCTGTTAGTGCTGGGAATGTTTCTGCTGATTTTTCTCAACACCAACAATTTGGCACAGTATCTGGAAAGTCAGGTACAGGTGTCGGTCTATATGCAGGATAATGCCTCTGCGGAGGAGCTGAAAGCAGTAGAGGCGAAGCTTAAAAAGATGCCCGGTGTAGTCAAGGTAACGCCGGTAAGCAAGCAGCAGGCTCTGGCACGCTTCAAGGAGCGTCTTGGCGATCAGGAGCAGCTGCTCAACAGTTTGGGTAAGGACAATCCGTTCCCAAATTCCTTTGAGGTGCAGGTGGATAGTCCCGAGCGCATCAAGGTTATCACGCCTTCTATCGGACAGCTGCCTAAGGTAGAAACAGCTAAATTCGGTCAGGAGGTTGTGGAGCACCTGTTTTCTCTGACCAAAATATTGCGCTTCGGCGGCATTGTACTGGTTATATTTTTAGCTATGGCAACGCTGTTTATTATCTCCAATACTATTCGTCTGACGGTTTTTGCCCGCCGTAAGGAAGTTGTCATTATGAAATATGTAGGTGCAACCGACTGGTTTATCCGCTGGCCGTTTTTGCTGGAAGGAATGACATTAGGCTTTTTCGGCGCTGTGATTGCATCTGTCTGCATTAACAGCCTTTACGCCGGGCTGTTGGAAAGAATCCATGCTACTCTGGCCTTTCTGCCGTTACTGTCAACATCTCCCTTATTGTTTTATGTAACAATATTTTTACTGGCGGCAGGTACCGGTATCGGCGCTTTGGGCAGTTATATCTCCTTGCGTAAGTTCTTGCGCGTTTAAGGGAGGCAGAAGTGATGGAAAAAAAGAAGCTGGGCGGTTTGCTGCTGGCATTATGGCTGGCGGTGCTGCCGCTTTACGGAGCCATGTGCTTTGCCGATACTGCTGATGACAAGCGTGCCGAGCTGAATGATGTACGTCAGCGTATGGAGCGGATGCAGACCCGCAAGGAGCAGGCGCGCAGGAAGGCTGAAAGCGCCAGCGCGGAGCTTAGCGAGGTTATGGGCAGCCTTAACGAACTGCAGGCACAGGCTAATAATCTGCAGAAAAAAAGCGATACTCTGCAGGGAAAAATAAATGATAACCAGGCTAAGCTGGAGAAAAAGCAACAGGAAATGCAGGAGCGGATGCTGATTTACCGCAAGCGTCTGCGTGATATTTATATCAACGGTCAGATAAATTATCTGGATGTGCTTTTAGGTGCCAAGGATTTCAGTGATTTTTCCTCGCGCATGTATTTGCTGCAAAAAATCATCAGCCGCGATCTGGAGCTGTTGGAAAAGCTGAAGCAGGATGCTGCGGAAATCAACAGCCGCAAGGAGCAGCTGGCAGCTGAAATGAAGGAAATCAAGGCTACCCAGACAGAGCTGGAAGCAAAAAAGGCTAAAGTAAATAAGCTGCGTGAGCAGCGTGCCTATATGCTTTACAAGGCCCAGGAGGAGGAGCAGTCCAGCCAGGAGGAATATGAGCGTCTGCTGGCTATTTCGGAAAATATCGCCTCTATGCTGCGTAATATGGAAAACTCAGGCGGCGGTGCTCCTGCAGGACAAGGCGGTACAGGTCAGTTTATGTGGCCTTGTCATGGTCCTATTACTTCCTATTATGGTTGGAGAACGCATCCGATTTTCGGTACGACTAAGTACCATAGCGGTATGGATATTGCTGTTGATTCAGGAACGCCGATTCACGCTGCTGACAGCGGCACGATTGTTTACAGCGGTTGGCTTGGAGGTTACGGCAACTGCGTAATGATTGACCATGGCGGCGGTCTGGTAACTCTGTATGCACATAATTCGGCGTTAAATGTTGGTGAGGGGCAATATGTAAGCAAAGGCACGGTAGTTGCCTATGCCGGCAGTACCGGTTATTCTACCGGACCGCACTGTCACTTTGAAGTGCGTCTGCATGGCGAGCTTACGGAGCCGTTAAATTATTTACCGTGACAGATGTAAACGGAGGCAAGAAAAGTGTTTAGAAAAAGAAGATGGCAGCTTGCAGCCTGCTGCCTGCTTACAGCATTGCTGACTACCGCAGCGGTAGTGGGAACAGAAGCTGTGCTGTTAAACAGGTTAACAGGCAGTGCCTCTGAATCGGTGCGTTTTTTGCGCACTATGAACCTTTTAAAGCGTAACTATAATGGTGAGGTAGATAATCACCAGCTGTTTGACGGCGCAATAAAAGGTATGGTGGAAGCTGCAGGCGATCCCTATACAGTTTATCTTAACAGTAAGGATTTTCAGCAGCTGAGTGAAATGACAGGGGGCAGCTTTGGCGGTATCGGTATTGTTTTTGGCAAACGCGGTAATGACTATGTAGTTATTTCTGCTTTAGAGGATAATCCGGGCGCAAAAGCTGGTATTAAGAGCGGCGATATTATTACTGCGATTGACGGAAAACCGACGCGTGATATGAACATGGAGCAGGTAGCCAACAAAATCCGCGGCAAGCATGGCACCGTCGTCAAGCTGGAGCTCAAGGGCAAGGATGGTAAACTGCGTACTGTGAGCGTTGAGCGTGGCGAAATCAAAAATCCGTCTGTTGGCGGTCAGCTTTTACCTGAGACAAAAATCGGTTATATCAGAATAGCCGTATTTAATGAAAATACCGGTGATGACTTTGCCAAAAAATACGCAGAGCTGGAGAAACAGGGCATGCAGGCTCTGGTTCTTGATCTGCGCAGCAATCCCGGCGGTGTTTTTGATGCAGGTGTTGCAGTTGCCGGTATGCTGGTGCCTAAGGGACCGATTGTTTCTGTTGTAGATAAAAACGGCAACAAGTATGAAGAAACCTCCAGCCTGGAGAAGGTGAAATATCCTTTGGCTGTGCTTGTTGATCATGGCAGTGCCAGCGCTGCGGAAATTGTTGCCGGTGCGATTAAGGATACCAAAAGCGGTAAGCTTTTCGGCACCAAAACCTTCGGTAAGGGCAGTGTGCAGTCAGTATACCGCTTGGACAGCAATACGGCAGTGAAAATTACGGTAGCCAAATATTATACACCGTCCGGCGTTTCTATTCATAATGTAGGCATTGAGCCTGATGTGAAGGTGGAGTTGCCAGATGACGCTACCGTTGATGTTCAGCTGAAGGCAGCGGAGGACTATCTGCTGCAGCAGCTGCAGTAAGGAGGTATAAAAATGTTATTTATCTGTTACCCGAAATGCTCGACCTGCAAAAAGGCAGAGCAGTATCTGCAGGCTAAAGGCCTGAGCTTTACTGTGCGTGATATCAAGACTGATAATCCGACAGCTGACGAGCTGCGTACATGGTATGCAGCCAGCGGTTTGCCGCTGAAACGCTTCTTCAACACCAGCGGTAATCTGTATAAGCAGCTGGGACTGAAGGATAAGCTGCCGACAATGAGCGAGGACGAGCAGCTTGAGCTGCTTGCAAGCGATGGTATGCTTGTCAAACGTCCGTTGGTAATTTATGACGGCGGCGTGTTGGTTGGCTTTAAACAGGCTGAATATGACGAGAAGCTCTGATATATTAATTTAAAATAACTTTGGAAAAACAGGCAGAACTTATGTGACAGGTCTGTCTGTTTTTTCTCTTTCGGAAGTACAGCTTACTTTGCCGTCACGGAAACGGTAAATGTGCTAAAATATATTTAGAGTTATTTTTTGGGAGGGGTTTAATGAAGAAGTCATTTTGCATATGGATATTATGCAGTTTATTGATAATGCTGTTTGCAGCAACAGGTTTTGCGGCAACCGGTGAAAAAAGAGTTGTATTAGGAATTGAACGCATTGATGAGCCGTTTGCTAAGCAGCTGCTTGCAGGGAAAAGGCTGGGACTGTTTACTAATCAGTCCGGCGTGGACAGCAAGCTATGCAGCAGCACAGAGCTGCTGCAGAAGAGCTATAATCTGACGGCACTGTTTGTGCCTGAGCATGGATTGTTCGGCGCTGTGGCGGCAGGCGAAACCTTTGAGAGTCACACCTATAAGGATATACCTGTACACAGCCTGTATGGAGAAAATCGCAGGCCTACGGCAAAAATGCTGGATGAGATTGACACTATGGTGGTTGATATTCAGGATGTCGGCATTCGTCACTATACATATTTTTCTTCGCTTGCTTATATAATGGAAGAATGTGCCAAAGAAAAGAAACGGGTTATCGTTTTGGACCGCCCCAATCCTTTAGGTGGAACAATTCAGGGACCGGTGCTCAAGCCTGAATTTAAAAGCTTTATAGGTCTTTATGAGCTACCGCTGCGCCATGGCTTGACGATTGGTGAATTTGCCCGCTTTATCAATAGTACGCAGCATATCGGCTGTGAGCTGGCGGTGGTGCCTATGAAGGGATGGTCACGCAGAGAGTTGTGGCAGGATACAGGCCTGCCATGGGTACAGACATCTCCGCTGATTCCTACAGCGGCGACAGCTTTCCTGTATGGTGCTACCGGTGTAAGCGGTGACAGTAATCTTTCCGTGGGTGTCGGGACAGCCAAACCGTTTTATTTTCTGGGAGCACCTTTTGCTGATGCGGATGCCGTAAAAGCAGCCTTAGATGAAAAGCAGCTTGCAGGCGTGGCTTTTAGAGCAGCGCGCTTTACACCGCGTTACGGCACCTACAGCGGTGAGCTGGTGCAGGGCGTAGAAATTTATCTTACGGATTTACGTAAGGTTAATCTGCCTGAGCTGGATTATATTTTGTTTACTACATTTAAAGAATTATATCCGGAGCAGGTAAAAACGCCGGAGCGCGGTTATGGCAGCAAAGGCTATAAGCTGGATATTGCGCTTGGAGAAAGCAGCTTGCGTGAAGGTGAAGCGCCCAAAACAGCTTTTGCGCGCTGGCATCAGGAGTGCGCGGCCTTTGAGCAGCAGGTAAAGCCTTATCTGCTGTACAAGTAAAGCTGCGGAGAAATTAACATTTTTGTTGCATTCTCAAGCAGGATAATAACGGCGCAGGCAAGAATAAAATTAATATAGCGTAACAGCGTAAAATTTTATTTTATTAACGATAAGGAGCTGACATATAATGAATGCAGAATTACAGGCATTAAAGGAACGCAGAAGCGTACGTAAATATAAGGCGGATATGGTACCGCAGGAGCTGATTGACCAGGTTATCGATGCCGGTCTTTATGCTGCCAGCGGTCATGGTACGCAGGAAGTAATTATTGTTGCGGTAACCAATAAAGAGGTTCGCGACAAGCTGGCGCGGATGAACCGTAAAATTTTGGGCACAAACAGCGACAGTTTTTATGGCGCACCTGTGGTTCTTGTTGTTTTGGGACCTAAAAGCAATAAGCTCACTCCCTATGACGGCAGCCTGGTAATGGGCAACCTGATGCAGGCAGCTCATGCCGTAGGTCTTGGCAGCTGCTGGATTAACCGCGCCAAGGAAGAGTTTGATTCCGAAGGAGGCAAACAGCTGCTGAAGGAATGGGGCATTGAGGGAGAGTATGAAGGTGTAGGCCACTGCATCCTCGGTTATACTGACGGAACGGTTCCTCAGGCTGCTCCGCGTAAAGCAAACCGTGTATTTTACGTAAAATAAAAACGTCCTTAACGAAAGGGGGAAGAGGAATGCTGAAAAAAACTGTTCTTTGCTTAAGTCTGCTGCTGGTTGCTGCATTTCCCTGTATCGCAGGAGCTGCCACTCCTATCAACAGCGCAGGCTATTATAAAAATATCAAGCTGTGCGGTAAAGTGAAAATTGTTGACAGCTTTCCCGATATTAAGGTAAAGGTTGTCGACAGCTTCCCGGATCTTAAGGTAAAGGTTGTCCAAAGCTTTCCCAATAATATAGGCGAGTGGCAATTTGTCGAGTACGGTGAAGATTTCAGAGTTCAGTTTGTTGATAGTTTTCCGGATATAAAAATCAAATACGTTTCTTCCTTCCCGGGCGTGGCAAAATAATATACATATGAGCTGTCAGAAGTGTTGGCAGCTCTTTTTTTATGCGATATTTAAGGTGAATGCTCTGTTGAAAAAGTACTCCTTGGGTGTACTTTATGTATGAAGAAACAGTCAATGAAACACTTGGCTACGTGTAAAGAAAGAAGCGCATTAACACGGCAGAAAGCGCTGCTAATTTTTTAAAAAAAGTTGCTAAAAAGTGTTGACAGCTTGTGCATGAGATGTTACAATATACAAGTATCGCGGGAGAGCTATGCGCTCGATGAAGGAGGTAACATGATGGCACTTGAAGCTTTAAAGCAAGCTGAAAAGCATACTGTAGGCGTTAAGCAGACAGAAAAAGCTGTAGCAAGACAAGTTGCCGCTGTCGTCTATATCGCAAGTGATGCGGACGAGAGAGTTACCGGCAGGCTGATGCAACTGTGTAGGGAAAATGCAGTACCGGTTGAAAACACAGAAACGATGCTGGAAATCGGCAGAGCCTGCGGCATAAACGTCAAAGCAGCAGCGGCTGCGATACTTAAAGCCGATAAGGGCTTGGCGTGAGCCGAGTTTTTATAATCATTAAAATCTAATTGTTTGGAAAGGAGGTGCCGATATGCCTACAATTAACCAATTGGTTCGCAAAGGTAGAGAGGTTCTGAAAAGCAAATCTACTGCACCGGCATTGAAAGAATGCCCGCAAAAACGTGGTGTCTGCACTCGTGTTTACACCACTACCCCGAAGAAACCTAACTCTGCACTTCGTAAAGTAGCTCGTGTACGTTTGACCAACGGCATCGAAGTTACTGCTTATATCCCGGGTATCGGCCATAATCTTCAGGAACACAGTGTTGTTCTGATCAGAGGCGGAAGAGTCAAGGACCTTCCTGGTGTGCGTTACCATATCATTCGTGGTGCTCTTGATACTGCAGGCGTTGCTAACCGCAACCAATCTCGCTCCAAGTACGGTGCAAAACGTGCTAAAGCAAAGAAATAATTTCAAGAAAACATTAAGAATGATTTAATCCTAAGGAGGGAAACACATGCCGAGAAAAGGCCCTGTAACTAAAAGAGACGTACTGCCGGATCCGGTGTACGGTTCTAAGCTTTTAACAAGATTTATCAATAAAATTATGCTCGACGGCAAAAAAGGCGTTGCAGAACGTATTGTATACGATGCATTCGACCTGGTTCGTGCAAAGACTGGCAAAGATCCTTTGGAAGTGTTCGATGCTGCTATGCAGAACGTAATGCCGCTGCTGGAAGTTCGTGCCCGTCGTGTTGGTGGTGCAAACTACCAAGTACCTGTTGAAGTACGTGCTGACCGCAAAACCACCCTGGGTATCCGTTGGCTGGTAAACTACTCTCGTCTGCGTGGTGAGCGCACCATGTACGAGCGTGTAGCTGGTGAGATCATGGACGCTTCCAATGGCACTGGCGCAGCTGTTAAGAAACGCGAAGATACCCACAAGATGGCAGAAGCAAACAAAGCATTTGCTCATTACCGCTGGTAATGACCTGTCTCAGTTAATTTGAGGAGGATAAAGAAGTGGGCAGATTAATTCCGCTTGAGAGAACTAGAAATATCGGCATCATGGCTCACATCGATGCTGGTAAAACCACCACCACCGAACGTATTCTGTTCTATACCGGCAGAGTACATAAGATTGGTGAAACCCATGAAGGTGCTGCTACCATGGACTGGATGGTTCAGGAACAAGAGCGTGGTATTACCATCACCTCTGCTGCAACCACCTGCTACTGGGAAGGTTCCGAGCACCAATTCGATAAACATCGTATCAACATCATTGATACCCCGGGGCACGTTGACTTCACTGTAGAAGTTGAACGTTCCCTGCGTGTACTTGATGGTTCCGTTGCAGTTTTCTGTGCTAAGGGCGGTGTTGAGCCTCAGTCCGAAACCGTATGGCGTCAGGCTGACAAATACCATGTACCCCGTATGGCATATGTAAATAAAATGGATATTACCGGTGCAGACTTCTATCGTGTAATTGACATGATGAAGACTCGTCTGAATGCCAATGCAGTACCTATTCAACTGCCTATCGGCTTTGAAGATACTTTCCAAGGCATGATCGACCTGATCAAAATGAGAGCAATCGTTTATGATGATGCACTCGGTAAAGAAGAAGAGTTCGTAGAAATCCCGGCTGACATGAAAGAAAAAGCTGAGGAATACCGTGCAGCATTGGTTGAAGCTGTTGCTGAATCCGATGACGAGCTGATGATGAAATATCTGGAAGGCGAAGAGCTGACCGAAGAAGAAATCATCGCTGGTATCCGTAAAGCAACCATCGCTTGCAAAATGACTCCGGTTTGCTGCGGTTCTTCCTACAAAAACAAAGGCGTTCAACCGATGCTGGACGCTGTAATCCAATTCATGCCTGCACCGACCGATGTTCCTAACATCAAAGGTGTAAACCCTGAAACCGGTGAAGAAGACGAGCGTCCGTCCAGCGACGAAGCTCCGTTCTCCGCACTGGCATTCAAGATTGCTACCGACCCGTTTGTTGGTAAGCTGGCATTCTTCCGTGTATACTCCGGTACCTTGACTGCTGGTTCTTATGTATATAACTCCACTAAAGGTAAACGCGAGCGTATCGGTCGTATCCTGCAAATGCATGCTAACCACCGCGAAGAAATTGAACAAGTTTACTCCGGTGATATCGCAGCTGCTGTAGGTCTGAAAGACACCACTACCGGTGATACTCTCTGCGATGAGAAAAACGAGATCATCCTCGAATCTATGGTATTCCCTGATCCTGTAATCTCCGTTGCAGTTGAACCTAAAACTAAAGCTGACCAGGAAAAAATGGGCATCGCCCTGCAAAAACTGGCAGAAGAAGATCCGACCTTCCGTGTTCACACTGATCCTGAAACCTCCCAAACCATTATTTCCGGTATGGGCGAGCTTCACCTGGACATCATTGTTGACCGTCTGCTGCGCGAATTCAAAGTAGGCTGCACTGTTGGTAACCCGCAGGTTGCTTATCGCGAAACCATTCGCAAAGCTGTTAAATCCGAAGGTAAATTTGTTCGTCAGTCCGGTGGTAAAGGCCAATATGGTCATTGCTGGCTGGAAATCACTCCGCGTGAACCTGGCGAAGGCTTCCTGTTTGAAAACAAAGTTGTTGGCGGCGCTATTCCTAAAGAATACATCGCTCCTATCGAAGCAGGCGTTAAAGAAGCTATGGAAAATGGCGTAGTTGCCGGTTATCCGATGGTTGATATCGCAGTTACTGTTTATGATGGTTCTTACCATGAAGTCGACTCTTCTGAAATGGCATTTAAGATTGCCGGTTCTATGGGCTTCAAGTCCGGTGCTGAAAAAGCTAACCCGGTTATCCTTGAGCCTTACATGAAAGTAGAAATTACTGTTCCTGAAGAATACATGGGCGACGTAATCGGCGACGTTAACTCCCGCCGTGGCCGCATCGAAGGCATGGAAGCTCGTAACGGTGCACAAGTAATCAATGCATTCGTTCCGCTGGCTGAGATGTTCGGTTATGCTACCGACCTGCGCAGCAAAACCCAAGGCCGTGGTAACTACTCCATGGAAGTAGACCACTACGAAGACGTTCCCAGAAACATTGCTGAGGCAATTATTGCTAAAAACAAAGGCACCAACTAAGCCTAGTTTTAACAAACAACCTTAAGGAGGAAATTCACAATGGCAAAAGCTAAATATGAAAGAACTAAACCGCATCTGAATATCGGCACCATCGGTCACGTTGACCATGGCAAGACTACTCTGACTGCTGCTATCACCAAAGTACTGGCTGAAAAAGGCGGCGCTGAATTCATGGACTACTCCATGATCGATAAAGCTCCGGAAGAACGTGAACGTGGTATTACCATCAACACCTCTCACGTTGAGTATGAAACCGCAACCCGTCACTATGCACACGTTGACTGCCCGGGCCATGCTGACTATGTAAAGAACATGATCACCGGCGCTGCTCAGATGGACGGCGCAATCCTGGTAGTATCCGCTGCTGACGGCCCGATGCCTCAGACTCGTGAGCACATCCTGCTGGCTCGCCAAGTAGGCGTACCTGCAATGGTTGTATTCCTGAACAAAGTAGATATGGTTGACGACGAAGAGCTGCTGGAACTGGTAGAAATGGAAGTTCGCGAACTGTTGAGCTCCTATGACTTCCCCGGCGATGACATCCCTGTTGTTGCAGGCTCCGCTCTGAAAGCTCTGGAAGGCGACCCGAAATACGAAGCAAAAATCATGGAACTGATGGACGCTGTTGACAGCTACATTCCGCTGCCGGAACGTGCAACCGACAAACCGTTCCTGATGCCTGTCGAGGACGTATTCACCATCACCGGTCGTGGTACCGTTGCTACCGGCCGTGTAGAGCGTGGTACTGTTAAAGTTGGCGACACCGTAGAAATCGTTGGTATGAAAGACGAGAAAAAATCTACCGTTGTAACTGGCGTAGAAATGTTCCGCAAACTGTTGGACGAAGCAGTAGCTGGCGATAACATCGGCTGCCTGCTGCGTGGTGTTGACCGTAAAGAAATCGAGCGTGGCCAAGTACTGTCCAAACCGGGCAGCATTCATCCGCACACCAAATTCAAAGGTGAAGTTTATGTACTGACCAAAGAAGAAGGCGGCCGTCACACTCCGTTCTTCAACGGCTACCGTCCGCAATTCTATTTCCGTACTACCGACGTAACTGGCGTAACCGAACTGCCGGAAGGTGTAGAAATGGTAATGCCTGGCGATAATGTAACCATGGAAGTAGAACTGATCACCCCGATCGCTATCGAAAAAGGTCTGCGCTTTGCTATCCGTGAAGGCGGTCGTACCGTTGGCGCTGGCGTTGTTTCCGAAGTAGAAGAGAAATAATTTTTCCGGCATAGTAATGCAAAATACAAGACCGGTCAGCTTATGGCCGGTCTTGATTTTTAAGACTGATTGTCAAAGAAACGCTTTAGAGTAACTAAGCACTGTTTGTGCAGAAAAAATTTGCGTCAGACGGATATTTATAGTTGACATAAAGTGTTAACTGTGTTACTCTATATTAGCGACAATTTGTGATTGGTTTTATTATTATGTACATAAGCGAGGTGTAACTAAATGCGTAACCTGATTACTTTGGCTTGCACTGAGTGCAAACAGAGAAATTACCAAACCAACAAAAACAAAAAGAACGATCCTGATCGTATCGAGCTCAATAAATATTGCAAGTTCTGCAAAAAACACACTCTGCACAAAGAGACCAAATAATATTGGCTTGTGCGTAACCGGGTAGTAATAGCAAGGATGTGACAAGATGGCCGTTCCGGAAACTACAGACACTGAGAATAAGGGATTCAGCATTACAACCTTTCTTAGTGAAACTAAAGTAGAATTAAAAAAGGTTACCTGGCCTACCAAACAAGAGCTTATTGCTAACACTATAGTGGTAATTATTGCAGTTGTTTTGTGCGCAGCTCTAATCTGGATTATTGATTCCATCTTTAGTATGTTATTCCGCATGATTTTGCAATAATGAGCTTTAAAGCTTAAGTAAGGAGGGAAGGGGAAGCGTTGCTTTCCGTTTATTCATGGAAGAAGAAAAGCAAGGAAAACATTGGTATGTAATCCATACCTATTCTGGCTACGAAAATAAAGTGCGCGCAAACCTGGAACGAAAAGTTCATTCCTTGGGTATGGAAAATGAAATTTTCCGTATTGAAATACCTACGGAAAAAGAGGTTGAAATCACTTCGGATGGCAAGAAAAAAGTTGTTGAGCATAAAGTTTTCCCAGGCTATGTACTGGTGGAAATGATTGTAAATGAGCGCAACTGGTATGCTGTCCGCAATACTGCAGGTGTAACTGGTTTCGTCGGTTCTGATTCTACCCATCCGACTCCGCTTACAGCTGAAGAAGTAAGGCAGATTATGCCTTCGATGGGTATGGATGTTGAAGCAACTGAAAAACCCGCAAAAATTGATTTTCAGTTACATCAGAGAGTCCGCATCAAGACTGCGCCCTTCATGGATTTTGAAGGCACAATCAGTGAAATCAACGAAGAAAAGGGTAAACTGAAGGTACTCGTTGATATCATGGGACGCGAAACTCCTGTTGAAATTGACTTTACACAAGTTGAAGAAATTGAGTAAGGAGGTGTAATTAAATGCCGAAAAAAGTCGTTAAAATGGTAAAATTACAGGTACCGGCTGCTAAAGCTACTCCGGCTCCTCCGGTAGGTCCTGCACTTGGCCAGGCTGGTGTTAACATCATGGCCTTCGTTAAGGAATTTAACGCACGTACCGAGAAACAAGTTGGCCTCATCATTCCTGTTGAGATCACTGTATTCGAAGATCGTTCCTTTACTTTCGTAACCAAAACCCCTCCGGCTGCAGTTCTGCTGAAAAAAGCTGCTGGTCTGGAAAAGGCTTCTGGTGAACCTAACAAAAAGAAAGTTGCTAAACTGGGTCGTGACAAAGTTCGCGAAATCGCAGAAAGCAAAATGCAAGACCTCAATGCTGCAAACGTTGAAGCTGCTATGAGAATGGTAGAAGGCACTGCACGTAGCATGGGTATTGTAATCGAAGACTAATTTTAAGTAGTCTTCTCAATTTAGTGGGAGGCAAAAGCCGCTTGTACCACATAGGAGGATTTTATAACAATGGGCAAAAAGTATGATGACGCTTTGAAATTAATCGAAGCTGACAAATTCTACTCTCCGAAAGAAGCAGTAGCTCTGGTTAAGAAAACCGCTGCTACCAAATTTGACAGCACTGTTGAAGTTGCTTTCCGTCTGGGCGTTAACCCTAAATACCCTGATCAGCAAGTTCGTGGTGCACTGGTTCTGCCGAACGGCACTGGTAAATCCAAGACTGTTATGGTTTTTGCTAAAGGCCCCAAAGTTGCAGAAGCAGAAGCTGCCGGCGCAGATTTCGTTGGCGGTGAAGAATATGTTGATAAAATCAAGAACGGCTGGATGGCATTTGACGTGTGCATCGCAACCCCTGATATGATGGGTCTTGTTGGTCGTCTTGGTAAAATCCTTGGCCCTCGTGGTTTAATGCCTAACCCGAAGGTTGGTACCGTTACCATGGACGTAACTCGTGCCGTTAAGGAATCCAAAGCTGGTAAAATCGAGTATCGTACCGATAAATCCGGCAACGTACAAGCTCCTATCGGTAAAGCATCCTTTACTGAAGAGCAACTGTTACAAAACTACATGACTTTGGCTGATACCCTGGTTAAGGTTAAACCGGCTGGTGCTAAAGGTCAGTACATGAAAACTATCACCATGTCCTGCACCATGGGTCCTGGCGTTAAAGTTGACGTCCTGAAAGCTAATAGCGACAAATAATTGTAGTTTTACTTAATTTTACTAAATCAGAAGATAATCGGGCCATAGACAGCAGGTGCCATGTGCGTAAGTTTTAACTACGCCTGCCGAGGCTGGAGCGTGAAGATATATTAGACCTTCCGACCTCCGGCTACGGCCGAGAGGTCTTTTTGATTTAATAAAAACATCAAAAAAAGGAGGTGCAATCTAAATGGCAGTTATTAGACCTGAAAAAGTAGCTAAAGTTGCTGAAATTCAAGAGTTGCTTTCTAACTCCAAATGCACTATTTTAGTTGACTTCTGCGGTTTAACTGTTGCTCAGGATACCGAGCTGCGTCGCAAAATGCGTGAAGCCGGCGTTCACTACAATGTAGTTAAGAACACTCTGCTGCGTATTGCTGCAGAACAAGCTGGTATTGAAGGTCTGGAACCTTCTCTGGAGAAAAACACCGCTATCGCTGTTTCTCCGGAAGATCCTGTTGCAGTTGCAAAAATCGTTTGCGAATTCGCAAAAGAAAACAAAGAACTGAAAGTTAAAGTTGGCGTTCTTGATGGCAAAGTTATCGGTGCTGACGAAATCAAAGCACTGGCTTCTCTGCCGCCGAAAGAAGTTCTTATTGCCAAGATGCTGGGCAGCATGAATGCTCCTATCAGCGGTTTTGTCAATGTACTTCAAGGTACTATCCGCAATGTCGTATACGCTCTGGAAGCTGTACGCAAACAAAAAGAGTCCGCTTAATTCGCGGCATGCTGCATAAGGCAGCTTAAAAAATAAAAACTTACTTATTATTGGAGGTAACTATAATGAATAAAGATCAAATCATCGAAGCTATTGAATCCATGACCGTACTCGAGCTGTCCGAACTGGTTAAAGCTCTGGAAGAAAAATTCGGCGTATCCGCAGCTGCTCCGGTAGCTGTTGCTGCTGCTCCGGCTGCTGGCGGCGAAGCTGCTGCAGCTGAAAAAACTGAATTCGACGTAATCCTGACTTCCGCTGGCGCTTCCAAAATCGGCGTAATCAAAGCTGTTCGCGAAGCTACTGGCCTGGGCCTGAAAGAAGCTAAAGAGCTGGTTGACGGCGCTCCGAAAGCTATCAAAGAAAAAATCTCCAAAGCTGACGCTGACGCTCTGAAAGAGAAACTGGAAGCTGCTGGCGCAACTGTAGAAGTTAAATAATCTTGCTGCTACGCTAGTAGCACAATAGATTGTTGATTCGTCTGCAATCCGACTCCCGATGCACTTAGGTGTGTCGGGAGTTTTTTGATTATAAAAAGCTTTTTAGATAGTATACCTGTATCTAAATTTCAAAATTACCGGCATTTTGTGATATAATTATATCAAGTCTTAAAATAGCAAACGAATTGAGGTATAAAAAATGCAACGTAATCCATATAGTGCCGGGGCGGTAAAGTTTAGCTTTTGGTTCCAGGAGTTCCGCAAGGCGGTTTTTATGCTTGCTGATGGAGCAAGCCTTGCCGAGATTAAGAAGCTTAGCCAAGAAACTAATATTTTTGCTGCATCATCACCGGAAAGAGCAAAGTTGATTATGAGTAATGTAGCAAAGCGTATTGAGGCTTTAGATCCTTCGTTTGTACCACTGTTTGTGTGTAGTGATGTTGTGGGGCAGAAGCTACTTTGTCTGATAGCTTGTATGTGTACAGATACTCTGTTTTTCGATTTTGTTAATGATGTTATTCGTGTAAAACTGGCATTAGGATTAAATGAGTACGGTGATAGCGATGCCAGAAAATTTTGGGATGACAAGCAGATACAAAGCGATAAGGTTGCCAATTTAACGGAGGCAACAAGAAAGCGTTTGCTAAGCACCTACAAGCAATATTTATATAATGCTGGAATTACAGAGGGCAATGCTGGATCAAGAAAAATTATTCTTCCTATCATCTCAGCCGATATTGTTGTATGGCTGCGTGAGCATGATTTGCAGCCGGCTTTGGCAGCGCTGACAGGTGAATGATATGAAAAAAACATTTGAGCAAAGAGTTGATGAGCTTGAAAAGATTATGGAGAATCAATCTTTCTGGCTGCGTGATGGCAGGGCGAATGAGGTTAACTATTGGGTATTTGATTATCCTGCCAGCAAGGAGCTGGCGGTGCGCGAGGTTGTTAAGCGTTTGGTAAAGCGCAGTGAGCAAAGCTATCGCGAGTATCAACTTGTGGAGTATGATATTTACGACTACATAATTGATACGCTTCAAAAAGAAGGCTATCTTGAAGCAACTTACATGCTGGAAGAATCTGCAGGTATGCATGTTGTAATAGATTCAGTGTTTGAACTACTGCAGTTTAATGAGCGAGATAATTGGTTTATTAAGCATGTTCAGGAGCATACGCCAGATAATGCTATTGTGCTGCTCACTGGAATTGGGAAGGTTTATCCTCTTTTGCGATCGCATAAGATTTTAAATAACCTTAGTATGGCATTTCGCAAGGTTCCTGTAATTCTGTTTTTCCCAGGTGTGTATGATGAACAAGAGTTACGACTGTTCGATGAACTTAAGGATGATAATTATTATAGGGCTTTCCGTTTGGTTAGGTAAGCAAGGGGGTACTAAGAGATATGTTGATAAAAGATATGTTCCGCAAGCCTATTGACCGTAATATTCAAGGTGTTATAGTTGTTGGCGAGGATGGTTTGAATGACGAGAAGAATGAGCTGGAAGAATACGTTGTTACGCGTGAGCTGCAACGCCATTTCAAGGAATTCTATGAGAATTACAAGCAGGGCATTATCGGTAAAACGAGAAAAAATGGTGTTTGGATTTCCGGCTTTTTTGGCAGTGGTAAATCGCACTTTCTGAAAATGCTATCCTATCTTCTGGAAAACAAGCTGGTCTCCGGCAAGAGAACCTTAGATTACTTTAAAGAAGACAATAAGATTCAGGATGCTATGGTGATGGCTGATATACAGCTTGCTGTTGACACGCCGACAAAGGTTATTCTTTTTAACATTGACTCGAAAAGTGAGCAAACCTCCAAGCAGAGTAAGGATGCTATTGTTAATGTTTTCCTCAAGGTCTTTAATGATATGCTGGGCTTTTATGGTGCTCGTCCGGCGATTGCCGACTTGGAAAGGGCTTTGACAGAGGATGGCTGTTATGCAGCTTTTGAAGATGCTTTTTTTGCTGTCAGCGGTCATGCCTGGAAGGAATACAGACATAGATTTAACTATGAGCTGATGCATGTGGCGCAGGCATTGGTTGATATTCAGTATCAGAATATGTCTATGGATGCAGCTACAGCCTTGTGCAAGCAGATTATGCTTACCCCCTATCAGATAAGCATCGAAGATTTTGCACGCATGGTACGAGCATGGTGCGATAAGATGGGCAATAATCAGCATATTATCTTTTGTGTAGATGAGGTAGGGCAGTATATTGGCGATGATTCGCAAATGATGCTCAACCTGCAGACGATGCGTGAGGAATTGGGCAAGGAATGTCAGGGACGTGCCTGGGTAATTGTTACCAGTCAGCAGGATGTTGACTCTATTATGGAGATGACAGCGCGTAAGGGTACGGACTTTTCTAAGATTCAAGGTCGCTTCGATACTCGTCTGTCCTTGTCTTCCGCCAACGTAGATGAGGTTATCAAAAAGCGTCTGCTGGATAAAACGGAACCGGCAGAGAAGACATTGCGCCTGCTTTATGATGAAAAAAAGGTAAGCATAAAGAACAAGATTAAATTTGACAAAACACCGGAGATGAAGCTTTATGAAAGCAGAGAGAACTTTGCTGAAATCTATCCCTTTATCCCGTATCAGTTTAATCTTTTGGGTAAGGTTCTGAACTCTATCCGTACTCATGGTGCTTCAGGTAAGCATTTATCTGAGGGCGAGCGCTCTATGCTGGCGCTGTTCAAGAAGGCTGCAGAACGCTTGCAGAATAAAAATGATGGTGCTTTGGTGCCTTTCTATATGTTTTACGATGCATTGGAAAACTTCCTTGATTCAGTGCACAGCCGTGTAATTTCTCAGGCCTTAGATAATAAGAATATTAATCCTGCTGGCGAAGCAGATTGTTTTGCTGTAAACGTGCTCAAGGTGCTGTTTCTTGTTAAGTACGTTAAAGAGTTTCAGGTAACCACTATTCCTAATATTACCAGTCTGATGGTAGATAATGTTGATGAAGATACTTATGAGCTGCAGCAGCGTGTAGAAGCTGCTTTGAAGGTCCTTGTTAAAGAAACCCTAGTGCAGGAGCATAGCGGTAACTACGTTTTCCTGACAGAGGAAGAGCAGGAAATAGGTCGCGAGATTGAAAGGCAGAACGTTGAAACAGGAGAGATTCAGAATAAGATTTCTGATTTGATTTTTAATGATCTGTATGCTGAGGCCAAATATAAATATAATTCCTTTAATGGTCGCTATACCTTCTGGTTTAATCAGTTGGTTGACAACAGACCGCATAAAAATAATCAGAACTATGATATCGGCGTGCATATTCTGACTCCGTATTTTACGGATTATGATGAGCATACACTGAATGCTATGTCTGGTGAAGGCAAGCAGGTGTTAGTAGTATTGCCGGCCTTTGGCTCTTGTATTTCGGAAATTAATCGTTATTTAAAAATAGAAAAGTATTTGCAGCATAATCCCTTAGGCAGGGGTGATCGTTTTGCTACAATAAAAGAAGCTAAGTCACGTGAGCTGCGTGAGCGCATGGATAATGCACGCCTGTATCTGCAGGAAAGCCTGCGTGATGCTGATATCTATGTTAACGGCTCCAAGGCACAGATTAGCAGTAAGGATATTACTGTGCGTATAAATGAGGCTTTGGGTAAGATGGTGGATACAGTGTATTTCAAGCTGAAATATATTGATACAGCGATGGGAGCTGCTAATGTTCTTGGTATGCTGCGCAACGATAAACAGGGAACTATAGCTCTGGGTGAGGCTGCTATTCCGAATCATCTGGCACTGGATGATGCGAAAAGGTATATCGAAAACAATACAAGGATGCATAACAAGATTTCCTTGAAGACAATTAAGGATTACTTTACTAAGGCGCCTTATGGTTTTATCAATGATGACGTTGAGTGGATAGTTGCCAAGTTGTTTAAGGATGGTGACTTAGGAATTTACTACCAGCAGCAGAATGTAACTTTGCTGAACCATACTGCAGAACAGATTACGGAGCTGCTGACGAAGAAAGGCTTCGTGGAAAAGGTTATGATTGACCTGAAGCCTGTTGTGCCGAAGAGCAAGCTGAAGACGGCAAAGGATGTGGCGAAGGAGCTGTTTGGCTATACAGTTATTTCTGACGATGCTGATAGGATCATGAGTGAAATCCAACAGGAAACAAAAAGATTATTAAGCCGTTTCCGTGAGCTGAAGAGCGAGTATTATGACAAGGCTAAATATCCGGGCAAGGAAATCGTACAGGACGGTATTTCTGTTTTGTATGAGCTTAGCAGCCAAGATAATACGCTGGATTTCTTTAATCATGTTGCAGATAATGAAGATGAGCTGGAGGAGCTTGGCAGCGATTATGCTCCTATTAAAGAGTTCTTTAAAGGCGAGCAGAGGAAAATTTTTGAAAATGCTTTGAAGAAGCTGAAGATTTATGAAGACAGCAGGGTGTATATTGTTGATAGTGAATTAGAAAGCATTGTTAAGCAGATGCAGAACATTGTCAGCGTTAAAGCTCCGTATGGTATGATTCGCCAGCTGCCTGATTTAATCAGCAAGTTTGATGATAAGTATCTTGTTATATTGGAAGAAAAAACTGAACCTGTACGTAAAGCAATCCTAGATAACAAGAGTCAGGTTATGGATCATCTTGCCGGTAAGCCGTATGCAAAAGTAAAAGAAGCTCTTTACGCTAATGAATTCCAAAGACTTTTGGATAAGGCTGAGAGCAGTAATGATGTTTCTCGCTTGCGTAGCTTGGGCGATCAATCCGATGCGTTGAAGGAAAGATTATTTAATGAAATGCATGAGCTGGATGAAAAATATGCGCCTAAATCTGAACCGCCTCAGCCAACACCTAACCCTAATCCTACTCCAAAGCCACCTGAACCGAAGAAAGAGGTCGTTAATACATTCTTGAAGCATGTTGTACATACTACATCATGGCATATTGAATCTGAGGCTGACATAGACAAGTATTGTGAGCAGTTAAAGAGACAATTAAAAGAAAATATGCGCGAAGGTTTGATTTACAACATTAAATTCTAACAGAAAAGCTCCTGCTTCCGTTGGTGGAGGCAGGAGTTCTTTTTATAAAATCCGAAGATTCTTTTATAAAAGCAGCATTTTTCTTTACGAACTTTTGAGCGACTATCCCTTATATGGTATAATGTAGATATGATTTCACTTAAAAAAATATATACAAAGGGTGATAACACATGGATAAGACAGCAATAAAAAATTATGCAATCTGGGCAAGAACAAAGCTCATTGATGATATAAAATACAAGGCAAGCCTGCTGGGTATTACGGAAAAGGGGATTGCAGACGCTTTGCCGCAGTCCACGACGCAGGAGCAGTATTTTGATATCGGTACGAGAGAGCCTTATGCTATCAGAGGCGTGCAGATTGCGCAGCGCCGGAGCCTTGCAGAGGCTATCAAGAAAAAGGCGCAGGAGAGCGATTATCTGACTTCCTATAACAGCATAATCGAAGAGGTTGCCTATACGTGGTTCAACCGTTTTATTGCTGTGCGCTTTATGGAGGTCAATGACTATCTGCCATGCAAAATCCGTGTGCTGAGCGCAGTGGATGGCCGTCAGGAGCCGGATATTGTGCAAAATCCTTTTGATGCGAAGCTGGATTATACGAGTGCGGAAGAAGAGCTTATCAGCCAGCATCAGATGAACAACGAGGGTGACAAGCTGTTTAATATGCTCTTTGTCAAGGTGTGCAATGATTTGAGCAAGGTACTGCCGCAGCTGTTTGAAGCGGAGCAGGACTACACTGAGCTGCTTTTAAACATCTCCTACACGGATCAGGACGGCTTGATTTATAAGCTGGTGCATGACATTCCGGAAGATAACTTTGATGTGAATGCTGTGGATGAAGAGGGCAAGCCCGTTGGTCAGGTTGAGATTATCGGTTGGCTATATCAGTATTACAACACGGAGCCGAAGAACGAAACCTTTGCATTGCTCAAGAAAAACGTGAAGATTACCAAGGAGCGTATTCCTAGTGCAACGCAGCTGTTTACTCCGGACTGGATTGTACGTTATATGGTGGAAAATAGCCTGGGTAGGTTAGTGATTAGTGGTCAGTTAGTAGTGGATAGTGGTCAGAGTTTAGTGGATAGTGAAGAGGAGCGAATTGCTAAAGAGAAGGAGTTGGCGGAGCGTTTTGGCTGGAAGTATTATTTACCAGAAGCGAAACAGGACGCAGATGTTCGCGAGCAGCTTAACCAACTAACCACTAACCACTATCCACTAACCACTATTTCCCAAGCATACCAACGTTGGGAAGAAGAGACAAACGCTCGCTTTGCGCAGCTCAAAGCCAACGAAGAAGAGCTCAACCGCATCTTCATCAACATCTACGGCTTGCAGGATGAATTAACTCCGGAGGTGGAGGATAAGGACGTAACCGTGCGCAAGGCTGATTTGCAGCGCGATATCAAGTCGCTGCTTTCTTACGCCGTAGGCTGCATGTTTGGCCGCTATTCGCTGGATGTAGAAGGTTTGGCTTACGCCGGAGGTGAATGGGACGAGAGCAAATATGTAACCTTTAAGCCTGATGAGGACAACGTAATCCCCATCACTGATGAAGATTATTTTGAGGATGATATCATAGGTCGTCTGATTGCCTGGCTGAAGGTTGTTTACGGCGCAGAGACGCTGGAAGAAAACCTGCGCTTTATTGCAGATGCACTTGGCACGTCGGGTGATACAGCGCGTCAGAAAATCCGCAACTACTTCCTGAAGGACTTCTTCAAGGATCACTGCAAGATTTATCAAAAGCGTCCTATTTATTGGCTCTATGACAGCGGCAAGCAGAACGGCTTTAAGGCTCTCATCTATATGCACCGCTATAACGCCGATACCTCCGGTCAGGTGCGTGCAGAATATCTGGGCAAGATGGAAGAAACCTACGAAAGCGAAATCAACCGTATGCAGGATATCATGGATAATGGCGCTGGTCGTGAAGTGGCGCTGGCCGGCAAACGCAAGGAGAAGCTGCAAAAGCAGCTGCATGAATGCCGTGACTATGATGCTGTGTTGGGACATATTGCTCTTGCAAGCATCGCTATTGACCTCGACGACGGCGTGAAGGTGAACTACGTCAAGGTGCAGACTGCAAAGGACGGCAAGCTGCTGCCGATATTGGCGAAGATTTGATAGGGAAAGGAGCAGGACCATGTATATTGATTATTTGTACTTAAATAATTTTACTGTTTTTAAAACGTTGAACATTGAGTTTAGCAAAGGTGTGAATATTTTTATTGGTGAAAATGGTACTGGTAAAACACATTTGCTGAAGCTTTTATATGCAGCCTGCAAAGCAGCAGAACCACAAATTTCATTCCCTCAAAAACTGGTTAACTGTATGCTGCCAGATAATTATCAAATTTCTCGTCTAGTTAACAGAGATGCTAAAGATGCTAAAATAGTTATTTCTGCTGAAGAACAAGGGTTGGAAGAAAAAGTTAGCACTCAACTGCATTTTAGCAAGCATAATAAAAAATGGAATGCTACTGTAGATGATGAAGAAGAATGGGAGCAGAAGCTAAATAAATCTAATGCCATTTTTATTCCTGCCAAAGAGATTCTCTCTAACTGCTACAATTTAGGCGCTGCTGTGGCGATGAGAAACGTTAAATTTGATGATACTTATATCGATGTAATCAATGCTGCCAAAATTGTTATAAATCGTTTGCCTGAAAATGGAGTTGTTTTTGAAGCGGACGGTGGTAAGCTGTTAGACATGATTAGATTAGAGAACATAATTGGTGGTCGAGTAATTTATGATGAACAGACTGATAGCTTTTACATTGAAAATAAGGGAAAACAAATGGAGTTCAATTTATTAGCAGAAGGGATTAGAAAACTAGCTTTAGTGCTGAAGCTTATCCAAAATGGTGCTATTGATAAACATACCGTATTATTTTGGGATGAGCCTGATGCTAATATGAATCCATCCTATATTTCTATGATTGCACATTTGCTGTTATGTCTGCAAAAAGAAGGTGTACAAATCTTCCTGAGTACGCATAATTATATGCTGGCCAAATATTTTGAAGTGCTGAAGGACGACAGCGATACAGTGCTCTACCATTCCTTGTATAAAACAGAGCAAGGCATTGGTTATGAATGTGGCGAAGCATTTGATGATTTAAAGAACAATGCGATTATAAATTCCTTTGATAAACTTCTTGATGAGATTTACGACATGGGAGTGAGCAAGCATGAATAAGGTGTTTGTGGAAGAAAATGGCGTTTATCAGATAGATTGTACGAAAGCTCTTTGGGCAACTGATGCTGTACATTAAATCTATCGTGCGAATAAGGTAGGCTTAAAGGATATAGATTTCATTATTGAGCAAGAAGACAATATACTGCTGTTAGAATACAAAAATGCAGCTATTGGCAGAGCAGTAGAACACGGAAGTAATTTTAATCCTAATGCTGAGAAAATAATCAATAATATACCTGAAAAATATTTTGATACTCTGCATTATTTGAATTTATTGGGAAAAACTAAGAGAAGGCACTACGTTTGGGTTTTAGAATATCCTCACGGAAGTTCTGTTACACGTAAAATGCTGCGCAATAAGATAATGAAACAACTGCCATTTCAGCTACAGACGAGTTTGTCAGCTAAAGTTAAGCTTATAGAAAGCTTTGATGTACTGTCTATTGCAGAGTGGAATGAAAAGTATGGTGAGTATCCCATTAATAAGGTGGAAACTACAGAAGAATAGTATTGTATAAAACCTAAAAAATAAACAGGTGGTAAGATGGCTTCATTAAATTTAAACCAAATTGAAGAAAAACTAAATAACGAATTTGCAGGCGAAGGGCGCAGACTAGTGTTCTGGTACGATGATAAGGCAGATTTTGCTGACGAGGTGGATAACCTTCAGCTGAAAAACGCAAAAGTACATCATCTGACACCAACCAATCAGTTCCGCACTAAGGTTCTTTTGGAGCGCGAGGATACGCAGAGTAATTACCTGTTGTACGCGCCTTTTGCTAAACCCGAGGTGTATTGCAACCACTTGGAGGACACCCTGCTGTACTCCAAACGCTTCTATGCTGACAGAATTTCTTTGATTTGCGCAGATCTGGGGATTGACGAAGCCTTTAAGCCTGTTTTAGAAAAGTACAGCAAATATTTTGCTGCCAAAGAACGCGTGGAACGCTTCTATAGCCTGGGCGTAGACAGTTATGATGAAAAGACGATAGAGCTTGCCCTGCTGTGCTGCATCTGCAAAACGCGCGTATTATCCTTTGAGGAAGTATTAAGCAAGATTCTGCTGGTAGAGGATGAAGAGAAGAATCCGTATCTGGAGGAGATGGCGAAGTATAACCTGCAGGAAGCATTTTGGCAGCAATGCAGCGACAGCTTTGGCTATGCGCTGACAGACAAAGCCTTGGACAAGCTGCTGCTTTCCCTCTTTGTTACCTATGCAGATAAATACATTGCTGGTAAAATTCCTGTCAGCTGGGAGCCTTTCATGTGCAATAAGCAAGGCAGCGTAGTAGTATTCCTGGATAGCTTCATGAACAACGTGCAGTGCCGTGACAGGTATGCGGCGCTGGCAAGCTATGCGGCAGGCAAATTGCAGGCAGAAACGGCCTTAACAGCTTTGGGAGCAGAGGCTGTGGTACAGCTTGATGCTTTTATTGACTGTGATAAGGTTATAATCCAATGGCTTGTAGAGCATCTGCTGCTGGAGGATCTGTCTGCCTGCTTAGATGGCAAAAGCATTAAGGAAATCTGTGAGCTGCGCAGTAAAATGCATTTTGCTGATAAAACGAGAGCGCAATATGCCCTGTGCGCAAGTGCTTATGAGCTGATAAGAAACGTAAGGTATCAGCCGGAGCAGGGCTTCAATAATATTCTTGAGAAGTATCTTCATGAGGACTGGCAGGTTGACTATTGGTATCGCCAATTCTACACTGCTTATGACAGCTTGAAGAACGCATCTGGCTTTGGCAAGCTGCAGCAGCTTATCGAGAATATTTATAGTAATATTTATCTGGGAAAGCTATTACCTGCCTGGAACGAAGATGCGGTGCAGGCAGCAGCTCAAAAACAAGCTCCTTTGCAGCGTGATTTTTATAGCCGATATATAAAAAATGAACGTGACCGCATCGTAGTGATCATTTCTGACGCTTTACGTTACGAGGTTGCCAAGCAGCTTGAGCAGAAGCTGCAGCATGAGGAACGCTGCAAGGAGGAAAAGCTGGAAGTGCAGCTTGTTCTGCCGCCGTCGTATACAGCGCTGGGAATGGCAGCGCTTTTGCCGCATGAACAGCTGGCGATGGATGAAGGCTGTCGTGTGCTGGTGGATGGGCGCCGTTGCGCTAGTCTGGATGAGCGTGAGAAGCTTTTGCAGGCGGCAAATTCTGCAAGCCTGTGCCTGCAGTTTGATGAATTGAAGAAGATGAAGCGTGATGAGCTGCGCAGTGCCTTTGCTAATAAGCAGGTTGTGTATATTTATCATAACCAGATTGATGCGCGTGGCGATGCAGCTAAGACAGAAGATGAAGTCTTTGTTGCTTGTCAGGAGGCTGTGGATGAGCTTTATACTATGCTGTGTAGGTTACCTGTAAGCGCCAGCATCGTGAAGTTTATTGTTACGGCTGACCATGGCTTTATCTATCAACGTCATGTTGTCGGTGAAAATGAAAAGATACCTGTAAATGGAAACAATGCTATGGTAAATCATCGTTTTGTTATTGGTGAGGCGCCGCAGGGAAATGGCGCTGGTGCGATTAGCCTGGGAACAGTGCTTGCTAATGATGATGCCAGGTATGTTTCATATCCAAGGGGAGCGCAGATTTTTAAAACCGCTGGCGGTGGCACGAGCTATGTGCATGGCGGATCGTCGCCACAGGAAATGGTGGTACCGGTGCTCTGCGTGAAAATGGATAGAGGTCACGTAGAAACAAAGCAAGCAGAAATCAAGCTGCATACCTTGCTCAAGAAAATTACCAGCAAGGACGTTAACCTTATTTTTGTACAGACTGAGCCTGTCAGCGAAACAGTGAAGGCTGCGTCATATAAGCTTAGCTTTGTTGATAGGAATAATAAGCCTGTTTCTAACGAATGCCTGTTGACTGCAGATAGCGCAGACAGCGATGTGTCGCAGCGCATGGTTACAGCAAGATTTTCTTTCATTAACACGGAATACGACAGCCACGCTTCTTATTATCTTGTAATGAAGGATGCGGATACAGACATAGAAAGGTTGCGTCAAGAATTTGTTATTGATATGCCTTTCATGGGTAACTTTGGGTTTGATTTCTAGAGTGGAGTTGAGATAAATGGATACGCAAGACACCCGTGAGATTATAAAGGATAAGCTGCGTCAGAACTTTGCCGGCAAGATAGTACGCAAGGATTTGACGAAAAAGATTAAAGAGGGAGCTAATGTTCCGGTTTACGTGTTGGAATTTTTGCTGGGACAATATTGCAGTTCTGATGATCCTGAGCTTATCGAAAAAGGCGTTGAAAGCGTTAAACATATTTTGGCAGATAATTTTGTACGGCCGGATGAAGCGCAGAAGATTTTGTCGCAGCTGCGTCAGCGTGGCAATTATACAGTGATTGATCGCATTACGGTAAAGCTTGATATCAAAAAAGATGCTTATTTTGCTGAGTTCTCCAATTTGGGTTTACGTGATGTACCTATTGAGGAGGACTATCCTGCTAAATTCGATAGACTGCTTTGCGGTGGCATTTGGTGTATCATTCAGCTAAACTATGAGTTTGACGATGAGGATTATCGCAGTGTAAATCCGATTCAGATTGCAAAGCTGACGCCGATTCAGATGCCGCATATTGATATTGAAGAATTGAAGGCAGGCAGAAAGGCTTTTTCACAAGAGGAATGGCTGGATGTGATGCTGCGTTCTACAGGTATGGAGCCTGACGCGTTGACAGAACGCGAAAAATGGCTTTTGCTGGCACGTATGCTGCCATTGGTAGAAAACAATTTTAATATGTGCGAGCTTGGTCCGCGCAGCACTGGCAAGTCGCATCTATACAAGGAGATTTCACCAAACAGCATACTGGTATCAGGTGGTCAGACTACGGTTGCCAATCTGTTCTATAATATGGGCAGCAAAACAGTTGGTCTGGTTGGGATGTGGGATTGTGTAGCCTTTGATGAGGTTGCCGGTATCAAGTTCCGTGATAAAGATGGCGTGCAGATCATGAAGGATTATATGGCATCCGGATCTTTTGCGCGTGGCAAGGAGGAGAAAGCAGCATCTGCTTCGATGGTGTTTGTTGGCAATATTAATCAGAGCGTTGATGTGCTGTTAAAAACCTCCAGCTTGTTTGATCCGTTTCCGCCAGAGATGGGGCAGGATACAGCCTTTTTAGATCGTATGCATTGCTATATTCCTGGATGGGAAGTACCAAAGTTTCGTCCGGAGCATTTTACGGATGATTATGGTTTTATTACAGACTATCTGGCAGAGTTTTTGCGTGAGCTGCGCAAAGAACAGTTCAGCGATGCTTTGGACAGATTTTTCCGCCTAGGTAAGAATTTGAATCAGCGTGATACTATTGCTGTGCGTCGTATTGTCAGCGGTATGGTTAAGCTGCTGTATCCTGATGGAGACTTCACTAAAGAGCAGCTGGAAGAAATTCTGCGTTTTGCTTTAGAGATGCGTCGTCGTGTTAAAGAGCAGCTGAAAAAGCTTGGCGGCATGGAATTTTATGATGTCAACTTTTCGTATATAGACAATGAAAGCTTTGAAGAAAAATATGTAACTGTTCCTGAGCAGGGTGGCGGTAAGCTGATCCCTGATGGAATTTGCAATCCTGGGCAGGTGTATACTATAGCACAGGGGCGGTCCGGTATGATCGGGGCATTTCGTCTGGAATCGCAGATGCTGCCAGGAAACGGAAAGTTCCAGCGTACAGGTTTGGGTTCTGATCGTGAGGCAAAAGAGTCTACAGATACTGCATTCAATTTCTTGAAAGCTAATTGTAGGCGCATTAGTGGTAACATAATTATTACAACCAATGATTTTATTATTAACTATCAGGATCTGCAGGGACTGGGGCTTACTAGCAATTTGGCTTTGCCGTCTTTGGTGGCGATGTGCTCAATTGCTTTAGGTAAACCAGTTGTGAGCTCTTGTGCGGTACTTGGCGAAATTAGTATAGCTGGCACAATGCAGAAGGTTAATAATTTGGCTGATACGTTACAGGTATGTCTGGACAGTGGTGCGAAGAAGGTGCTTCTGCCGCTCACGTCAGCAGCAGATTTGGGAACGGTACCTGCTGAGCTGATAGGAGCATTTAGTTTAATTTTTTATAACAGTGCTGAGGATGCGGTATTCAAGGCGCTGGGAGTAGAGTAAATGAAAAGAGGCGGTCACAGAGGTGTGACCGCCTCTAATTTATAATCATCTGGAATATGATGTTGGATGAATTTGGATAATCCAGATCTATGGCAATAAATTTTTTACCATGCTTTTTTTCTTCTGTTGTTACAGTGATTATGTGGTCCTCCTTATATATTAACAATTTAGCTTTTCTGTGATATCTGACTAGCGTTGCCTTGCTAATGCCAGTCATCGCTTCTACTTCTTTGTAGCTGTAGCTATGCAAAAGGGATATTGCTAATTGAATTTTTTCTTGTTGTATTGGTGGCCTACCTTCGCGAAAACCTGCTTTAGTGCGAGCAATTTCCTTGCCAGCTTGTGTGCGTTCGATAATCATACTGCGTTCAAGTTCTGCAACAGCAAGCAGGGTAGCAACAAAAAAATTACCCATGCTGGTATTTTCTAAAAGGCCTATGTTGAGCACATGAACCTTCACGTTTTTTGTAAATAATGCTCTGATAAGGTCAATTCCTTCACTGACATTTCTTGCTAGTCTGTCCAATTTTGTGACCATAAGAGTGTCACCTGGTTGCAGAGATTCGAGCAAATTTTGCATTTTAGGACGGCTGGTAGTTTTGCCGGTATATTGTTCTGTTATGACTTCTGTTGCGCCATTTTCAGTGAGAGTTGAAGTCTGTTCTTCGAGTGAATTTCCGTATAGTTGCGTCTTGCTTGAGACGCGAGCGTAACTATAAATCGTATAGCATTTCTCCTTTCAAAAATCGTGTTGATGATAAGTTTTGACCATTCCAGAAGCTGATAAAATCGTGAGCAGCAGAGCGTGGTCATTACTTTAAAGTTTTTAGTATTGTTGTTCGTGCAGAGTTTGATGGCAGGTGTCATGCAGTAAAGAAAGTTTTTCTAAACAGGCTTCAGCAAATTCAGGATGTTGGTAGTAGCATAATTCGCAATTGGGACTTTTCGCTGAGATACTGCCATTACTTTGAGGACAATGTACTTTGATTTCGGGACCAGGATATTGACAATGATGAGCATAGGTGTTGTGATGGACTCGCGTGTTGGTGTTAGTTCCGATAACAGGTTTGCCACAATAAGGGCAGAGGCCATGTTGACGTTGGTAGAGCGTTTCGCGCAAAAAATGATTATGCGAGCAATGCTGAAAGGCTAAAAATTGGTCTTCAAGGCCTTCTTCAATAAATAATTTCTTCATCGTTTGGTATTGGATGTTAAGGATTGGTGGTTTGTTTAAGTAAAACATAATTATTGTTCCTCCAATTTACTTACAGATTTCATGTTCATCACGCCAAATTTGCGTGAGCAGTTTTTCGCTTTTGGAATTAGCTTCAAAGGCACATTCTGCTGCTTTGGGAAAAGCATAATTCTTTAGCTTTGGCAGCGAAGGTAATATCAAACTCTATAATCTGATCATCCTCATGGTAGATAATTTCGCAGAGGTTCATAGCTAATAATCTCTTTTTGAATAAAATTTATAACGATAGAATTTATTCCGCTAAACAGATGCTAGCGACTGGGGAGCTTGTAGCTGTTTAGTGGAAAATAATGGATATAATTGAAGAATAATATTGTTAGATATAGCTATATAGATAGGTAAGTTGAGTTCTGATATAATATATGATAGAAAGGAAATGAGCAGAACTAGAGGGCTTTGTTTTGTCTCAAATGTTGTATAATATTTGAGACAAACGGTAATGGTGGTATGTGTCGGATATTGGTAACTGCTTATAAGTTCTTATATTTTAATTGCAAGATACATACTGAATATGATAAGAAAGCAAGGTGAATTATTGTGATAGAAGATTATGAACCTAATAAGTATGAATATAGTTATAAAAGATGTAGTGATGAACAGATGGCTTGGCAAAAAAAGGTTATAGATTTATTAGGAGCTATGTCTGAAAGTATAGTAAAAAGAACAAGTGCATTTAATATTGCCAATCATGATATAAGTGTTGATAAAGATGTTTCTGTTGTTATTATGTCAGATTGGTTAAAATTTCTAGATAGTGTAATGTTATTGATTAGTTTGGGGAAATTTGATACATCCTTAGTTTTAGCTCGTACAATGTTAGAGTTAAGTATTCAACTAAGTTATATGTTATTAGAAGATAAGGAAACAAGAGCAGCATACTATATAATTTCTCACGTAATCAAAAATCATAAAGCTTTTGCATTGATTACAAAACAGTGCGGTAATGATACTGTAATTGGAGAAAAAGAGAAAATATTAAATGATCTTCGGACTACAAATAATGATTTTATTGTAGGCATTGGTGAAAAAATATTAAAAAATATTAATGAAATAAGTAAGGAAAAGCGTAGTTGGTTTAGTTTATATAGTGACTTGGAAAAATCAAATGATGAAAATAAAGTTAGAACTATTAGTTCTATGATCGAAGTTGTAGCAAGAGCAAGGAATCCTGAAAAAGGATTTTTAAATACTAATATTGTATATGATTATTTTTCGAGATTTGCACATGGATACTTTGCTTTAAATAATTCTTATATAAAAAATAACCAGCAGTATTTTAAGGCGTATGAATGTCTTGATAATGCTGATATGGTAATAATAATTATAGTGAAATTAGCTGAATTGAATTTTATTAGTTTATATAGTGCATATGGAGATGAGTATGGAGATAAATATGAATTAGGCAAAGAAATAGCTATATTAGAATTTCGCTTAGGTAGCTTACTAGATGAGTTAAAAGAGTTAAAGCAATTGGACGGGGAGCATGATAAAATAGTACGTGATGAGTAGAGTGTTACGTATGGCTTTTTTAGTAGCGAAATGATGCAGATGTAGGCAAATTGATTTTTATAATGAGGAAGAGTCCAACAATCAGAGGTGTGACAACATGAAGCTAGAAGAAATCCTTGTAGGTGAATCTAAAAATGTAGAATTTAAAGAGAGCTTGCCTGCGAAAAGCAGTAAATATATGAAAACAATCATAGCTTTTGCTAATGGACAAGGTGGCAAGCTAGTTATTGGTGTAGAAGATGATACCAGAAAAATTGTCGGCGTGGACAAGGATGCTGCCTTTAGTATCATGGATTCCATATCGAATGCGATATCTGATAGCTGCAAGCCTGCAATCATTCCGGATATCTACATGCAAACGCTTGAGGGAGCGACTGTTATTATCGTTGATATTGAGCCTGGTCGCCAAAGGCCTTACTATATAGCTACCGAAGGCTTGCAGCATGGCGTATATGTGCGTGTTGCAGGAACGACGAGACCTGCGGATGAAGCTATGGTAAGGGAATTACTTTTTGAAGGTAATAATCGCTTTTTTGATAAAACAGTCTGCCTTGGCTTGCAGGCGAGTGAAGCTGATATAGAAAAACTGTGTCAGCAGATGAAGCAGGTTGCCTTGCGGAATTGCAGAAGTGATGAAGAAAAAGCGTTAGTGAAGGATGTTACTGCTAAGCAGTTACTGTCGTGGGGAGTTTTGGTAGAACATGAAGGGAAAATAGCTCCGACTAATGCTTATGCAATTCTTACAGGTGCGGATGTTTTGCATTGCACGTTCCAATGCGCTGTTTTTAAGGATAATGAGCGTATTATTTTTGTTGACAGGCGTGAATTTACTGGTCCTGTGCAGGATATAATCGAAGATGCCTATCAATTTGTGTTGCGCAATATTCATCTTGGGGCAGTTATTGAAGGCTTGTATAGGCAGGACGTTTATGAAATTCCGCCTGCTGCTATTCGTGAGCTGATTATTAATGCAGCAGTGCATCGCAGCTATTTGGATAACGGTAATATTCAGGTAGCTATTTTTGATAATCGTTTAGAAATAACTTCGCCTGGTAAGCTACCTATTGGTCAGACTATCGCTAAAATGCGTGAAGGCTATTCTAAAGTGCGTAATGAGGCGTTGGCGATGGCGTTTAGCTATATGCATCTGATTGAACGCTGGGGTACGGTGATGCTGCGCGTAGCGAAGATGATTAAAGAGGCAGGCTTAGGTGAGCTGGAAATTTTTGGCGGTGAAACAGAGCTACGCTTTAATATTTATCGGAAGCAGGCAGTGGGAAAAACTACCGAAATAGAAGAAAAATCGGGACAAAGTGTGGGACAAGTACCTGAAGTAGAAGTACGAGCGGGACAAGTACCTGAAATAGAAGTGCGAGCGGGACAAGTACCTGAAATAGAAGTGCGAGCGGGACAAGATACGGGACGAATATCTGAAATGGGACAAAATGCGGGGCAAATTTTAGCAACAGAAGAAAAAAGCTTGTTAGATATTTTGTTAAGCAATCCCGAAATAAATGTTAGAGAAATAGCGCAAAAGCTTGGCATGAGTAAATCAGCGGTATCTAGATTAATGCAAAAGTTGAAGGATAAAAAAATCATTGAGCGAGTTGGTTCCAGTCAAAAAGGCTACTGGAAGGTATACTGATGGGAGATAAAGCTAATGGATAACGTGCCATAATCCTATATAAGCTAATGTGCGGCAGTGTCTACGCTTAACTTTCTAACATAAAAAATTACATTCTAACATTCTTCTGATATAATGATAAAAATTATGTTAGAAAGGAGAAATTCGAGAGCTAGTAATTACTATATATTGCGTTAGATACTGTCGTGGCACTATTTTGATACTTGTAAATAGCAATAGATTGTTGATTCGTCTGCAATCCGATTCCCGATGCACTTAGGTGTGTCGGGAGTTTTTTGATTTTGTGAATGAAGCATAGTCATAGTGTAATTCAGCTGCTTCTTATGCTATAATATAAAAAATGACCTACTATATTGCTGTGTAAAAATGATAGAGTGTTTTTATAAAGGAGTTTTATATGCTTACAGACGAAAAACGTAAAAAGCTTTTGGCCGGTGCACTGGCGGTAGTTATGCTGACAGGTGTTGCAGGCTGTGGCAACGATAAAGACAGTGAGTGGAAGAATGATAACTCTGCTCAGAATAATCAAGATGAAAAGAAGGATGAAGATAACGGCGGCGGCTTTTTTCATGGCTTCTTTCCCTGGTACTTCATCGGCCGTACCTTTGGTGTAGGCCCGATGGCAGGTGTGCGAACTGCGCCTGCAGCTAACCAAAAGCAGAATGCTGCACCCGCAGGCTCGTCTACTAATCATAATCCAAACGCTAACACCGCCAATGGCTCTACTGTGCAACAGGGAACTGCAGGAAGCACGCAAAGTTCCAAGCTCGGTAGTACGGGCACTACAGGTAAAAGCGGTATCGGCAGTGGCATGAGCCGCTCCAGCGGCAGCGCAATTTCCTGAGGTGATGAAGATGTATAAATATCGTAAGCCTGATACCTGGCTTGATAAAATTGATTTGAATATTATGCCATATGTGGATGCGCCGGAGTGGGAAAACCGTTATCCTACTATCAGCGCACTGCTTATGAGCAATGCCAATAAGCGTGAGCTGCAGCGCATCAGTGCCGGCCTTACAGCAGCACTGTCACGCCTGGCAGAGGCTTTGCGTACCAATAATAATGGCGCAATGCCATTTAATCTGTTTAATATGACGGATAAGCTCACACCGTATATCCTTGCGGATAACTCGGATCATGTGAGCTATATCAGCCGTCTTGACTTTGTAAAGAATACTGACGGCTGCTATAAGCTGGTAGAGATCAATTCGGATACTCCTTGCGCCTTGCCGGAAACATTTTATGCCAACAAGGTAGCGGAAGCATATTTTGCTAAGGAGTACGGCCTGCATTTGCAGCCGCGTTCGGATGGTGAGGAGCTGGCAGAGCCGTTTTTAAAGCTGTTGGAACAGCCTAAATATGCAGATAAGGATGTAGTACGCATTGCTTTTGCTGCTGATAAAAGCTACAGCGAGGACTGGGCTAATGCCAAATTTTTATTTGAGCGCGTGCAAAAGGTGCTGCGTGAACACATTTTGAGCAAGCAGCCATTCGTTTGTCGTCTTGTCGGCCTGGATGAGCTGATTGTACATGATGACGGAGTTTACATTCCCAATGAAATCTTCAAAAGTAAGGAAGATAAGCTTGATATACTGTATCGTCTGCATCCGCTGGAGCTTTTGATTGATGATGAAAGCGAGGATGGCTATCCTGTTGGCTTAAAGCTTATGGAGTTAGCTAATTTCGGTGCTGTTGATCTGGTTAATCCGGTAAAATCCATTGTACTGCAGAATAAAGCACTGCTGGCACTGGCATGGTATTTATATCAGCATCGTCTGTTCTGGATACCGCAGGAGGAAGAGCTGTTGGCTGCGCATTTAACGCCGACCTATTTGGACAGTAAGCCGCTTTCAGGACAGCGTTATATAAAAAAACCTATCTTTGGGCGTGAAGGTGCAGGCATTGCTATTGTAGAGCCTGATGGTGCAACGAGCTACGAGGCAGAGGAATGCGATGACTGCGATTTGATTTACCAGCAGTTTGTTCCTTCGGCTGATGTACAGCAGGAAACAGATAACGGTGAGGCAACCGGCAAGTATACTTATTCATGCTTTGTAATTAACGGTAAAGCATCAGAAACCTTTGTACGTTTACAGCCGGGGGAGATTACAGGAGTGGAAGCATATTTTGTACCTGTTCTCGATGAAATATAAGAATTTGAGGAATATCCGAAATGAATATCCAAGTATATCAATCTTTTTTGACTGTTGTACAGTGCCGCAGCTTTACGCAGGCTGCGAAATATCTTAATTTTACCCAGCCTACAATCAGCAATCATATCAACGCTTTGGAAGAAGAATATGGTGTTATTCTTTTCACCAGAGATGGCAAAAACGTTTATCTGACGCAAGCCGGTAAAAACTTTGTGCCGATAGCACAGCAGCTGATGGCTGATTATCAGAAAAGCCAGGAGGTAATGCGACAGTTTCAAAAGAAGAATTACAGTCTGAAAATCGGCGTTTCTACTCAGGGCATAAACTTTTATCTTTTGCCTGTGCTGCTGAAGCTCAAAAATGAATTTCCCGAGCTGGAGATAGAGGTTAACCGCTGCATGACGGTAGAATCAACGATAAATGATGCTTTTGTACAAAAGCTGTATGATTTTGCCTTTGTGCATATTGATGTGCAGCCGCTTTATACCAAGCGTGTACAGCTTTGGAATCAGCCGATGGTTTTTGTAGCCTCCAAAGAACTGTATGAACAGATGGGAGAAAACAATAATATTTATGATTATCCCTTTATTGCCTATCCTGCAAGCGAGGTATATTATAAGCATCTGAAATCTAAGGTTGATTTCACGCGTCTACAGAGTATATTGACTTTCAGTGATTCGGAATCCGTGCTGATGGCAGTTGAGCAGAATCTCGGTATAGCCTTGACACCGCGGGTAAAGGTAAGGAAGGAACTGGAGCAGGGGACATTAGTCGAATTCCCGGTCAAGTATTCGGGAAATATGCCTATTTCGGTTCTTTATGATTATGAATTTAACTTTACCTTGCCTACGAAACGCTTTTTAGAGCTTTTAAAAGAGTCGCAGGAAAAGATAAAGGGTTAATTTACTTTCTGTTCTTTATATAAGAATAATTTATCAAAACATTGTAACAGAAAAAATAAGCTTATTGATTTTTTAATTTAGGGCTTCTTCAGCATGTTTGAAGAAGTCCTAAATTTTTAGTATAAAAAAGCGCATAAGTAAGCAAATGTCCACAAATTATAGTACAAATTTTGTATACAAAATACAGAACGGTGAATAAATTGCTTATGTATACAAGAAAAATTCCAATAAGTATAGATAAAGAAAACTGTTGAGATAATTAAGCTATAATGATAAAATTTTTATAGATAGCGTTGCTTGCGCAAAATTAAGCCGGCTATATGACCGGCAGAAACGAGGGTATTATGTCAAAGGATATGCAAAAAACTGAAGAAAAAACAAATAGGCGTATGCCAACCTTTACGGAATCCGTTATTCCTATTATTGCCATGATGGTTATTCTGACTGTCGGCAAAGGTTATCTGGGTTACGCAACCGAGCCGCTGCTGCTGTTGGTAGCTGCTATTGCCGGCCTGATTGCTTACCGCGTTGGTGTTACCTGGGATGAAATGATGGACGAAATCTGCCAGAAGATTGCCAAGGGCATGCCGGCAATCCTGATTCTGACCTGCGTTGGTGCGCTGGTTGGTACTTGGATGGCTTCCGGTACTATCCCGATGATGATTTATTATGGTGTACAGATTGTAAACCCGACCTTTATGCTGGTAACCGCGTTCCTGATTACCGCAGTAGTATCTATCGTAACCGGTACCTCCTGGGGCTCCGTTGCTACCATGGGTGTTGCACTGATGGGTATTGCCAGCACTTTGGGTGTAAACCTGGCAGCTACTGCAGGTGCTGTAATCGCCGGTTCTTATTTCGGTGATAAAATCTCCCCGCTGTCCGATACCACTAACCTGGCACCGGTTGCAGCTGGTTCTACTCTTTATGAACACATTGCGCACATGTTCTGGACTACTGTTCCGGCAACTATTATTTCCCTGGTTGTTTACGCTTTCGTAGGCTTAAAGGGCAATATCGGCGGTGATGTTTCTTCCGAAGCAGTAAGCACTATGCTGACTCAGCTGGATAGCATGTACAACTTTAACATTCTGCTGATTCTGCCTGTACTGCTGATTCTGGCAGGCTCTATCTTTAAAAAACCGACTCTGCCGGTTATGATGGCTTCTACTGTTTTGGCAGGTGCTGAAGCATTGATTTTCCAAAACATTAACCTGAAAAACCTTCTTTTGGCTACCGTAAAAGGCTTCAAAATTTCTATGCTGACCACTCCCGGTTTTGACCCCGCTACCGCTGCTCCGCAGATTATCAAGCTGCTGAACCGTGGCGGTATGGCTGAAATCATGGGCACCACTCTGTTGGTATTCTGCGCATTCTGCTTTGCCGGTATCATGAGCAAGGCCGGCTGCCTGGAAGTAGTTCTGCAAAAAATCCTGACCTTTGCTAAGAGCACCGGCGATCTGATTGCTTCCACCGTTGCTTCCTGCATTACCATGGGCCTGTGCACCGGTAACTCCTACCTGTCCATTCTGATTCCCGGTGAAATGTTCCGTGATGCTTATAAAGCAAGAGGCCTTGCTGCTAAGAACCTGTCCCGTACACTGGAAGATGCAGGTACTGTATTTGTACCGTTGGTTCCCTGGTCTGCAGCAGGTGCTTACATGACTGCCTGCACCGGTATTGAAACTCTGGATTATGCACCGTGGGCAATTCTCTGCTACACCGGTTTCATTATCGCTCTGTTCTACGGCTACACCGGTATCGGTATTGCTAAGCTGGAAGACGAAAAGAAATAAGCCGGTTGCGCAAGCAAGTCGGCAGTACTGAGCAACTGCTTAGTACACAATGAAAGGAAAAGTGACACATTTTGATTAAGTTAATTAGAAACGCTGACGTTTATGCACCTGCGCATCTTGGTAAAAAAGATGTGCTGGTTATTGCAGATAAGGTAGTGCGTATTGCTGATAAAATCGAAGGCTACGAAGGTATGCCTGAGGTTGAGGTATTTGATTTCAGCGGCAAAAAGCTGTTGCCCGGTTACATTGATATGCATATGCATATCACCGGCGGCGGCGGTGAGCAGGGCCCTGCTTCCCGCGTACCTGAAGCAATGCTGAGCCAGATTACCAGCTGCGGTATTACTACCGTTCTGGGCCTTCTGGGTACAGACGGTGTAACCAGAAGCGTAGAAAACCTTGTAGCTAAGGCACGCGCACTGACGGAAGAAGGCATTACCGCCTACTGCCTGACCGGTGCTTACGGTATCCCTTCTCCGACCATTACCGGTTCTATCGAAAAGGATATCATGATGGTTCCACCGATTATCGGCACCAAGATTGCAGTAAGCGATCATCGTAGCTCTAATCCTCAGGGACCGGAGCTGATTGAGGTTGCTACCGCAACCCGTCGCGGTGGCCTGCTGGCTAACGTTGCCGGCCTGGTAACCATGCACATGGGCTCCGGTATCGGCAAGCTGGACCCGCTGTTCTACGCATTGGACCATTCCGATGTTCCTGCAAAAAACTTCCTGCCGACTCATATGCTGCGTACTCGCGAGCTGATGGAAGAAGGCGCAAAGCTTGTACGTCGCGGCGGTTACTTCGACATGACTGCCGGCAGCACTGATGAGGATATGGAAATCGGCGCAGAGCAGATTATGGAAATCCTGAGCTGGGAGGGTATGAGCACTGATCATCTGACGATGAGCAGTGATGCTTTCGGTTCCCAACCTAAGTTCAATGAAAACGGTGACTGCATCGGTCTGACCTACTGCTCTCCTAAATATCTGCATCTGACTATCAAGAGTCTGGTGCGTCGCGGTCTGCCGTTGGAAGAGGCTATCAAGCTGCTGACCTCTACACCTGCCGAGCTGCTCGGCAAAACCGGCGTTAAAGGCTGCGTTGCAGTCGGTGCGGATGCTGACCTGCTGGTTCTGGACGAAAACCTGGATATCGACGCATTGTTTGCTAAAGGCCAGGTTGCACTTCTGGATAAAGAGATTGTACTTAAAGGCCGCTTTGAATAAGCTGCGGCTATGCGAATACAGACACATCGAAGATGGTGTGTCTGTATTTTTTTGACAAAAATCTTGACAACTTGCGTAATTTATGATAACATATCATACTACATCATTATTATTTTTGCAGGTGTAAATTTTGACAACAAATACTGCCGGGTCAGTGGTTGAACGGCGTATCTTGCTTATAATGAAAGATGAGGCAGATCATCGAAGACAACTGACAAGGTCCTTGTGGTAAGAACCTTGTTGTTTTTTTTGTCACGCATGATTCGCCGAGTTTAGTGTGCTGATAATACAAGAAGGGGTGAGGAATTACATGTTTAAACCGGTTCCAGTAGGTGATAGGACTCGGTATAGTTATGCAAGAATCAATGAAATTTTGGCAATGCCTCATTTGATTGATATCCAGAGAAAATCCTACGAATGGTTCGTTCAAAAGGGCCTCATGGAGATTCTGCATGACATTTCTCCTATTAAAGACTTTGCAGGTAATCTGGAGCTTTCCTTTGAAAGCTTTGAATTAGGAACTCCTAAATACAGCGTTGAAGAGTGCAAGGAGAGAGATGAATCCTATTCTGCACCGATGAACGTTAAAGCACGCCTGATTTTCAAAGACAAGGAAAAAGGCGAAATTAAGGAATCCTCTGTATTTATGGGCGACTTCCCGCTGATGACCGATACCGGTACCTTTGTTATCAACGGTGCTGAACGTGTTATTGTCAGCCAGCTGGTGCGTTCTCCCGGCGTTTACTATAGTGTAACTATGGATCCCAGCGGTAAGAAGATTTACGGTACTACTGTAATTCCTAACCGTGGCGCTTGGATTGAATATGAAACTGACATTAATGATATTATTTCTGCTCGTGTAGACCGTACCCGTAAGGTTCCGGCAACCGTGCTGCTGCGTGCTCTGGGCTTATCCTCCAATGATGAGATCCTGGCTTGCTTCGGCAATCATCCGGCATTGCTGGCAACTCTGGAAAAGGATACTACCACTAACAGAGATGAAGCTATGCTGGAGCTTTATAAGAAGCTGCGTCCTGGCGAGCCTGTTATTCTGGAAAACGCCGTACAGCTGATTGAAAACACATTCTTCGACAGCAAGCGTTATGATCTGGCTAATGTTGGCCGTTATAAGCTCAACAAAAAGCTTGGCTGGCGCAACCGCCTGAGCGGTACCGTACTGGCTGAGGCTATTGCTGATGAAGAAACCGGCGAAATCATCCTGCCGGCAGGCACTAAGATGACCGATGAAAATCTTGATAAGATTGCAGAAAGCGGCATTTATAACGAACGCGGTCTGCGTGCTGTCAAGATTCAGAACCATGAAGAAGAAATGCTTCTGATGTTCACCACCGGTATCGATGAAAAAATGCATACCGTTACCAATGAGGATGTATTTGCTTCCTTTAACTATTTGCTGAACCTGATGGATGGCCATGGCACCGGCGATGATATTGACCATTTGGGCAACCGTCGTGTACGCTGCGTTGGCGAATTGCTGCAAAACCAGTTCCGTATCGGCCTTTCCCGTATGGAACGCGTAGTAAAAGAACGTATGACCATTCAGGACAACGAGGTTATTACCCCGCAGGCTCTGATTAACATCCGTCCTGTTGTTGCTGCTATTAAGGAGTTCTTCGGCAGCAGCCAGTTGTCCCAGTTCATGGACCAGAACAACCCTCTGGCAGAGCTGACTCATAAACGTCGTCTGTCTGCCCTCGGCCCCGGCGGTCTGTCCCGTGAGCGCGCAGGCTATGAAGTCCGCGACGTACACAACTCCCACTATGGTCGTATGTGTCCTATCGAGACGCCTGAAGGTCCTAACATCGGTTTGATCGGTTCTTTGTCCACCTATGCTGTTATCAATGAATACGGCTTTATGGAAACTCCGTACCGTGTTGTTGATAAAGAAAATAAACGTGTAACTGAAGAAATCAGATACATGACTGCGGACGAAGAAGATAAATATATCGTAGCACAGGCCAACGAACCGTTGGATGATGATGGTTACTTCCTGGGCGAGCGTGTTACCGCCCGTGCTAAGGATGATGTCCTCTCCATTACTCCGGATAAGGTTGACCTGATGGACGTTTCTCCTAAACAGGTAGTATCTATCGCAACCGCGCTGATTCCGTTCTTGGAGAACGATGACGCTAACCGTGCTCTGATGGGTGCGAACATGCAGCGTCAGGCTGTACCTCTGCTCTGCACTCAGGCTCCGATTATCGGTACCGGTATGGAATACAAGGTTGCTTCCGACTCTGGTGTCTGCGTTCTGGCTAAACGTGCCGGCGAAGTTATCCGCGTAGTAGGCAACGAAATCCGTGTACGTGCAGAAAACGGTGAAGTGGATGTATATCCGCTGCTGAAATTCAAACGTTCCAACCAAGGTACCTGTGTTAACCAACGTCCTATCGTCTTCAAAGGCGATAAGGTTACCGAAAAGCAGATTCTGGCTGACGGCCCTGCTACCGATCATGGCGAGCTGGCTTTAGGTCACAACGTAATCGTTGCTTATATGCCTTGGGAAGGCTATAACTACGAGGATGCTGTTCTGCTGAACGAGGATCTGGTAAAGGCTGATATCTTTACATCTATTCATATTGAAGAATATGATTGTGATGCCCGTGATACCAAGCTTGGTAAAGAAGAAATTACCCGCGAGATTCCTAACGTATCCGACGAAGCACTGAAGGATCTGGATGAACGCGGTATTATCCGTATCGGTGCCGAAGTACGCCCCGGCGATATTCTGGTAGGTAAGGTTACTCCGAAAGGCGAAACCGAGCTGACTGCAGAAGAACGTCTGCTGCGTGCAATCTTTGGTGAAAAGGCACGTGAAGTACGTGACAGCTCCCTGCGTGTACCGCACGGCGAAGCAGGTAAGATTGTCAGCGTTAAGGTATTCAGCCGTGAAAACGGCGATGATCTGCCGCCGGGAGTAAACGAACAGGTTCGTGTACATATTGCCCAGAAACGTAAGATTTCCGAAGGCGATAAGATGGCAGGCCGTCACGGTAACAAGGGTGTCGTTTCCCGTATTATGGCACGTGAGGACATGCCTTTCCTGCCGACCGGTGAACCGGTACATATCGTACTGAACCCCCTGGGCGTACCTTCCCGTATGAACATCGGACAGGTACTGGAGAACCATCTGGGCTGGGCAGCACGTGCGCTGGGTATGGAAATTGATACTACCAACCTGGCAGCTAAGCTGAATGCCGTTGAAAAAACTGGCGCAGCAGAAGGTACTCCGGAATTTGAAGCAGCCTTCAAGGAAGAGCTGGCTAATTCCGAAACCGCTAAGAAATTAGAGCATTACGGCTACGATTATGAAAAATATGGTATGCCGGAAACTGTTGAAATTGATAAATTCGGTGGCAAGAGCGTAAAAGCAGTACAGATTTCCGTACCTGTATTCGACGGTGCGCATGAGCAGGATATTGCTGATGCACTGGAGCTTGCAGGCATTGATAAAACTGCTAAGACCACTCTGTATGACGGTCGTACCGGTGAACCCTTCGATAACCCTGTTACCGTTGGTCTGACCTATTACCTCAAGCTTCACCATTTGGTTGATGATAAGATCCATGCCCGCAGCACCGGCCCGTACTCCTTAGTTACCCAGCAGCCGTTGGGTGGTAAAGCACAGTTCGGCGGCCAGAGATTCGGTGAGATGGAAGTTTGGGCGCTGGAAGCATACGGCGCTGCTTACACCCTGCAGGAAATCCTGACTGTTAAGTCCGATGACGTTGTTGGCCGTGTTAAGACCTACGAAGCAATCGTTAAGGGCGAAAATGTACCTGATCCTGGTATTCCTGAATCCTTCAAGGTACTGGTTAAGGAATTGCAGTCCATCGGTCTGGATATCAAGGTTCTCAACGAGGACGAGGAAGAGGTTTCCTTGCGCGACGATGAGGATGACGATATTGCAACCACCGCTCGCGAGGTTGATTTAGACATCAACGGCCAGGTTGTTGAAAACGCACCTGAAAAGCCTGTTGATGATTATGCTGATAATGACGCTACCGAGGATGATAGTGATTCTGGGGACATCATTGCCGATATGGGTAATTTCACTATTACCGATAATCCCGATGGTGACTTAGATGATCCGACTAATATGTAAGAGAAGGGAGCGAATGATTCTTGATCGACGTAAATAATTTTGTGTCTATGCGTATCGGTTTGGCTTCTCCGGACCAGATTAGAGCCTGGTCCTACGGCGAGGTAAAAAAACCCGAAACCATCAATTACAGAACCCTGAAGCCGGAACGGGATGGCCTGTTCTGCGAAAGAATCTTTGGCCCTACTAAGGATTGGGAATGTCATTGCGGCAAATATAAACGCATCCGTTATAAGGGTATTATCTGCGACAAGTGCGGCGTTGAAGTTACCCGCAGCAAGGTTCGTCGTGACCGTATGGGTCACATCGAACTGGCTGCGCCGGTTTCCCATATCTGGTACTTTAAGGGTATCCCCAGCCGTATGGGCTTGATTCTGGATATTTCTCCGCGTAGCCTGGAAAAGGTTTTGTATTTTGCAAGCTTCATCGTACTTGATCCGGGTGAAGGCACTGACCTGGTTAAAGGCCAGCTGCTGACCGAGCCCGAGTACATGGAAAAACGTGATAAATATCCTGAAGCAGGCATCCGTGTAGGTATGGGCGCTCAGGCTATTAAAGAGCTGCTGGAAGCTATTGATCTGGAAGCTTTGACCGAGCAGTTGCGCCATGAAATGAAGGAGCTGAGCGGTCAGCGCCGTGTGCGCGCTATCCGTCGTCTGGAAGTAGCTGAAGCATTCCTGAAATCCGGCAACCGTCCCGAATGGATGATTATGGATGTAGTTCCGGTTATTCCGCCTGAACTGCGTCCTATGGTACAGCTGGATGGCGGTCGTTTCGCAACCTCCGACCTGAACGATCTGTATCGCCGTGTTATTAACCGTAACAACCGTCTGAAACGTCTGCTGGAGTTGCATGCGCCCGATATCATTGTCCGCAATGAAAAACGTATGCTGCAGGAAGCAGTAGACGCTTTGATTGATAACGGACGTCGAGGCCGTCCGGTTACCGGCCCCGGCAACCGTCCTCTGAAATCCTTGTCCGATATGCTCAAGGGTAAACAAGGCCGTTTCCGTCAGAACCTGTTAGGTAAACGTGTTGACTATTCCGGCCGTTCCGTAATTGTTGTAGGTCCTGAGCTGAAAATGCATCAGTGCGGCCTGCCGAAAGAAATGGCTCTGGAGCTGTTCAAACCCTTCGTTATGAAGCGTTTGGTAAACAGCGGTGAAGCAACTAACATTAAGAGTGCTAAGCGCATGGTAGAGCGTGCTACCAACGCTGTATGGGACGTTTTGGAAGAGGTAATCAAAGAACATCCTGTACTGCTGAACCGTGCACCGACTCTGCACAGACTGGGCATTCAGGCTTTCGAGCCTATCCTGTCCGAAGGCCGTGCTATTAAGCTGCATCCTTTGGTATGTACCGCTTATAACGCTGACTTTGACGGTGACCAGATGGCTGTCCATCTGCCGCTTTCCGTTGAGGCTCAGGCTGAAGCTCGTATGCTGATGATGTCCGTAAACAACATCCTGGCACCGAAAGACGGCAAGCCTGTTGCTGTTCCTACACAGGATATGGTTTTGGGCTCCTACTATCTGACTATTGAAAAGACCAGCAAGGATGATCCGAACGTTAAGGGTGAAGGAACCCGCTACAGCAGCGTGGATGAAGCTCAGCTGGCTTACTTCCACCATGCGGTAGATCTGCAGGTACCTATCGAGGTTTATATTCCCAACAGCGAAATCTATGATGAAGAAAAGGGTGCAGCTGTCGGTGAAACCGGTATGTCTTTGGTAGTTACAACTGTAGGTAACACTATTTTCAATGGCGAGCTGCCTCTGGAAATGCGTTACTATCATAAAGAAAAAGATCAGGTTGTTGAGAAGCGCCTGGATGCTTCCGGTAATGTTGTGGAAACAACCGTTGAAGTTGAACGTTGGCATCTCGGCAAGCTGATTGACAAGAAAGAATTGGGCAGACTCGTTGCTAAGGCTCACAAGCTGTACGGCAACCTGCGTACTGCCGAGATTCTGGATATTGTTAAGAAAATGGGTTACGATAATGCTTGTAAATCCGGTATTTCTATCGCAACCTCCGATATTCAGATTCCTGCTGAAAAAGAAGTTATTCTGGAAGCAACCGAGCATGAGGTTGATAAGGTTGAGCGCCTCTTCCGCCGTGGCTTGATGAGCGATGACGAACGTTATCGTAAGGTAATTGACCTGTGGAACGAAGCAACCGATAAGGTTACCGATAAGCTGATGAAATCCACCATGAACAAGTTCAATCCTGTTTCCATGATGGCTGACTCCGGTGCCCGCGGTAACAAACAGCAGATTCGTCAGCTGGCCGGTATGCGTGGTTTGATGGCCGATCCTTCCGGTCGTATCATTGACCGTCCTATCAAATCTAACTTCCGTGAAGGCCTGACCATTTTGGAATACTTCATTTCTTCTCATGGTGCTCGTAAAGGCTTGGCCGATACCGCACTGCGTACCGCTGACTCCGGTTACCTGACTCGTCGTCTGGTTGACGTTGCACAGGACGTAATTGTCCGTGAGGATGATTGCGATATCGTTGGTATGAACCTGGTTAAGGAACGCAGCCGTCTGAGCAAGGCTGTTCTTGGTGCAAGCCAGAACAAAATTCGCGAAAAGGTTATGGGCCGTACCTTGGCTTCCGGCGTACTTGATGAAGAAGGCAACCTGATTGCTGAAGCAGATACCAACATCACCGAAGAGCTTTTTGCTAAGCTCAACGATGCCGGTGTTGAAGAAATTAATCTCTATTCCGACGAAGATATGAATGGTGAGGATATCGAAAATGTCCGCATCAACATCAGCGATACCTTTGCTCATAATGTGCTGAAGGAAGCAATGATGCATAACTTCAACGGCAAAGAGGTAGCAGCAGATATTGTTAACGGTGCAGGCGAGGTGCTGGCACATACCGGCGAAACTATGACCGAAGATATTATAAACGCTGTTCTAGCTGACGGTACCGTTAAGGAGCTGCGTATCCGCAATAACGAAATTGCCGGCATTGAGGTTGAGGCAATTACCGAAGGCAAAAAAGAGAAAACCATCATTGAAACCCTGCATGACCGTATCATTGGCCGTAACCTGGCTGAGGATATTCTGGATGAAAACGGTGAAATTCTCTATCATATCAATGAATATGTTACCGAGCCTATGGCAGAACGTATCTGCCAGCTGCGTGAAAAGGTTAAAATCCGCAGCGTACTTACCTGTAAGGCTAAATTCGGCGTTTGCCGCAAATGCTATGGCCGTAACCTGGCAACCGGCAAGAACGTTGATGTTGGTGAGGCAGTCGGCACTATTGCCGCACAGTCCATCGGCGAACCTGGTACTCAGCTGACCATGCGTACGTTCCATACCGGCGGCGTTGCAGGTGCAGACGATATTACCCAAGGTCTGCCTCGTGTCGAGGAGCTGTTCGAAGCACGTAAACCGAAACATCCCGGCATTCTGTCCGAGGTTGCAGGTCACGTACATATTACCCAGGAAGGCAACAGCCGCAAGGTAACCGTAATGGCACTGGATGGCGAAAACCAGGAATACCAGATTCCTTACGGCGCTAAGCTGTCTGTTGTTGAGGGCGAGGAAATCGCTAAGGGCGACCGTCTGACCGAAGGTTCTCTTAACCCGCATGACGTACTGCGTATCAGCGGCGTGAAGGCTACCCAGAACTATCTGGTATCTCAGGTAGTAGGCGTTTATAAGTCTCAGGGCGTAGATATCAACAGTAAGCACATCGAGGTTATGGTTCGTCAGATGATGCGTAAAATCCGCATCGAGGAATCCGGTGACACTACAATGCTGCCGGGTGAAGACGTTGATGTGGCAGAATTTGAAGAGCAGAATACCGAAATGCTGGAAGCAGGCAAGACTCCTGCAGAAGGCCGTGCTATCCTGCTGGGTATCACCAAAGCTTCTTTGGCTACCGACTCCTTCCTGTCTGCTGCTTCCTTCCAGGAAACCACCCGCGTACTCACCGACGCCGCTATCAAGGGCAAGGTTGACCCGCTGCTGGGCCTGAAAGAAAACGTTATCATCGGTAAGCTGATTCCGGCAGGTACCGGTATGAGCCGTTATCGTGATATCAAAGTTAAATATAATGTTCCGATGCCTGAAGTTGCAACTGCTGAAACCGCAGCAGAAGAAACTCCTGATAAGGAATAACGTATAAGCAAGCGCGCCTCAAAGCCTCAAGCTCTGAGGCGCTTTGCTCTTTAAGGAGAACTATTTTATGCTGATTAAAAAATTTCCTGTTCCCTGCCGCGTTGATTATGTTCCTTCTCCCTATGAGCCGGATGAGGACGGCGTGCAGGATGTCGGCTATTATAACGGCAAGCTGAGCGATGGCCGTGCCTATCGCCTGGAATGCTGGCGTATGGACGATATGCTGATGCTGACAGTAATGTTTTCTGACCAGTGCCTGGAAGGCTACAGACGCGATGATATGCCGCTTTTGCTGGAGCTGGAAGGCATTGTGAGCTTTACAGGCACCAGTCGTAAGCTGCAGGCTGCACGCACGGAGGATGACCGCGGCCAGACTGTATGGGCAATCAATATTATGCTGGCCAATAAAAAAGGAAGCTATGCGGAAATCATTCCGTCCTTGAACAGATATATAATGTAAGACAATCGCTGCTGAAGGCAAGGCCTCGGCAGCGATTTTTTCAGTTAAAATTAATTTTACATGCCTATACTGTATTATGGTACAATAGCTGTAATGGAGGCGAAAACAATGAAGATTCTTTTAGCTGAGGATGATATAAATTTAGGCAAGCTTTTGAGTATGCTGCTGAAAAAGCAAAATATAACCGTAAACTGGGTGCAGGATGGCGAGGCTGCCTATGGTGCTGTGTATGCCGACGGTTATGATGTGCTCGTTCTGGACTGGATGATGCCGCTTTTAAGCGGCCTTGATCTGTGCAAGCGACTGCGTGAGGAGGACTATCAGGGCAAAATATTGCTGCTGACGGCAAAGGATACGCTGGCGGATAAGGTGCAGGGTTTGAACAGCGGTGCGGATGACTATCTGGTAAAGCCGTTTGAACTGGAGGAGCTGGTGGCGCGTCTTAACGCTCTTTGCCGCCGTCAGGGGCAATATAGCGCGGAGAAGCTGCAGTATGGTGCTTATACGCTGGAAAGCTCTACCTACTGCCTGGCTTATGGCGAGAGACGTGTAGAGCTGCGTCCGCGTGAGTTTAAGCTGCTCGAGCTGCTTTTGCGTAATCGTGGGCAGGTTATGCCGCGTGCGGTGCTGCAGGACCGCATATGGGGCATTGACAGCGATGTGACAGACAACAATCTTGACGTGCATATCCGTCTGCTGCGTAAAAAGATTATGGAGCTGAACGGAGAAGAGTTAATTAAAACGATGCGGGGCGTGGGTTATTATGTGGAATAAGCCTTTTGAAAAGCTGCGCAGGCGTATGACCTGTTTATATGCAGCCATCTTCGGCGCGTTGATTTTGGTAATTGTAGCTGCTGCCTATACCTTTATCTGGTGGGAAATACTGGCGCATGAAAAGGAAAACCTTGTAGCGCAGATTTACCATGAGGGCGAGGAATGGGTGGAGTCCGAGGAGGATCCCTGTTCTGAAGCGGCTATCCGCAGCGGGAAAATGCTTGCATACTTTGTGAATGCAGATGGCTCGAAGGTAATTTTAAACCAGCTTGGAACAGGTGAGGCAGGGCAGGAGCTGATGAGTCATAAAGATGATTGGCCGAAAGAGCTGAATACAGCGCGCCTTTTGCGGATGCATGGAGCAAACAGTGAGCGTTATCGTTATTTGGCTGCGGTTGCTCCTGTTATTGACGGTGATAAGCAACTTGGCAGGCTTTATATGTTTAAAAATATGGAGTTTTATTACCATGCTGCCTATAAAACGCTGTTTTTGCTTTTGTGTATGGCGTTGGTGCTGTATTTTGCCGCCTGCTATTTCGGCTATTGGCTTGCAGGACGCAATATCCGTCCGCTAAGCAATATGTATGCCAAGCAGCAGCAGTTTACGGCAGATGCTTCGCATGAGATGCGCACACCGCTTGCTGTTATGAAGCTGGCTGTACGGGGACTGCAGGAGGATGAGGACAGCAGGCTGAGCGATTTTGCCAAAGAGTCGGTAAATATGCTGCAAAGCGAATCGGAAAGACTTAGCCGTCTGACGGAAAATCTTATGACACTGGCACGCAGTGACGAGGACTTTCTGCCGGTGTATACTGCGCAGGTGGATATGACGGCAATGTGTAAAAAGGTTGCATCGCAGATGGCGCTTTTGGCAGCAGAAAAAAAGTTACAGCTCAAGCAGGAAATCCAGGATAATCTGGTAATGCAGGGCGATGAAATGGCTTTATCACGCTTGCTGATTATTTTGCTGGATAATGCTATGAAGTATTCGCCGGAGCAGACGACAATTACTTTGCGTGCCGCTAAGGTAAAAACTCATCTTGTACTGGAGGTACGCGACGATGGCTGTGGCATCGGTGACGAGGACAAGCAGAAAATTTTTGACCGTTTCTTCCGCGTGGACAAGGCGCGCAGCCGCAGTCAGGGCGGCCTGGGCTTAGGACTGTCGCTGGCTTTGGCCATTGTACGTCAGCATGGCGGCAGTATCAAGGTCCTCGACAACAAGCCGCGGGGAACTATCATATATGTGAAGCTACCGATGGCTGCAAAGTAATCCTTAAGCTTTCTTACAAGCTGAAATTAAGATGAATACCCCTTTCAGTAATCATTAAGTAAAGGTATTTATACTGTGCTTAATGAAAGGCGGAGTGTAAAAGCTCTGCTGCTGAAGGGGGATTTTCTTATGCCACGAAAATATTGGCTGCTGCTTTTTGCAGCTGCCACAGCATTGCTTTTGGCCGGCAATGGCAGTCTGCTGGTTACAGACAGCGTAGAATCTAATTACGCTTTGACGGCGAAGGAGATGGTACTGAGCGGTGATTGGCTTTCACCGCAGATTTATGGTCATTATTGGTATGATAAGCCGATTTTATTTTATTGGCTGACGGCCTTGGCTTATAAAATGTTTGGCTTTACGGAATTTGCTTCACGCTTCTTCCCGGCGTTGTTCGGTTTAGGCAGCGTGGCATTATTGGCGTGGGGCGGCAGCAAGCTGGAAAATGCGCGCAGCGGCTTTTTCAGTGCATTGGTACTGCTGAGCAGTGTAGAATTTTTTCTGATCAGCAAGTCGGTAATTACAGATGCTGTATTGTTCTTTTTCTTCAGTGCGACATTGCTGTTTTTCTATCTTGGCTATCGTGACGGCAGGGCGCGCTATTGGTATATTATGTATGCTGCAGCAGGCTTGGCAGTTCTCACCAAGGGACCGATTGGCGTGCTGCTGCCGGGATTGATTATTATGTTATTCCTGTTGTGGCAGCGTGATTGGCGCGTACTGAAGCGCATGCATCTTGTAAGCGGCATATTACTTTGTGCGGCGGTTGTCGTGCCTTGGTATGCTGTAATGTACAGCCTGCACGGCAGCGACTTCATCAATACCTTCTTTGGTACGCACAACTTCCTACGCGCAACTGTTTCCGAGCATCCACGTGACGATGTATTTTATTATTATACGCTGGTAAATCTGCTGGCGCTGTTTCCTTGGAGCGGACTGATTCCCTGGGCTGCCTATAAATGGTGGCGGCAGGGACAGCGCAGCTTGGAAGAGCAACAGAAATTTTTGCTGCTGTGGGCATTGGTGGTTTTCGTTTTCTTTCAATGTATGGCAACGAAATACATCACATATACCTATCCGCTGCTTTTTCCGGTCAGCCTTTTGCTGGGAAGCATGCTGGCAAAATATACGGACTGTGTGGATGGCGGTTATATGATATTTGTCGGCGGAGGCTTTGGTTTGCTGCTTGTGGGAGCATGGTTTGCGGTAAGTCATCAGCTTATAGCATCTGAGCTGCTGTTCTTGCTGCCGCTGGCGCTGATTATCGGCGTGATGCTGGATTATATATTGCGCTTAATGACAGAAGAGTGTGCTTATGGTATTGCGGTGCTGTCGGTAGTTTTTTATATCGCATTGATTTTCGGCATTGCTGTGCCGTTTAGCGAACAACGCAGTGCTAAGGATTTGGGACAGATGCTGACAGCGGAAAATGTGCAGGAGGTTGGTCTGTATGGAACATATCCCACTTCCGCTGTTTTTTACAGCAACAGTAAAATTGTCAAGCTGATGCACGAGCGTGAGGTTGCGGGCTATGTGCCCAAGGATTTTTCCTGGACAAGCAAGAATGTTATGCCTTACGCAACACTGGAGCAGAATCCGTATCGTTTTGTTGTTGTTACGCCCAAAAGCTATGATAGATTTATTGCTCAACAGAATAAAAAATGGCAGGTTATTGATGCCGATAAAAGTTGGATTGTGCTGAGAATGAAAAAGGGGTGAGCTGAGCTATTATTGTCTATATAACCGATAAGTGCCTGTGACGTGATGTTGCAGGCGCTTTTAATAATTTTTTGATAAATTAAAGTGTATTTAAGCTTAAAATATTATGCTATAATAAGAAAATGATAACTGAATTGGAGGCGTAAGTATGCACAATAAAAATTCCGCAATGGCGTTTATCGTTCTGCTTGGTATCGTCAGCTTGTTCAGCGATATGACGCATGAAGCGGCGCCAAGTATTAAGGGAGCGTATTTATTAATTTTAGGAGCAAGTGCTTCTACCATCGGTTTTATCTCCGGCATAGGCGAGCTTTTAGGCTATGGCCTGCGTTATCTTTTTGGCCGATTAGTTGATAAAACGCACAACTATTGGGGCTTTATGATTTTAGGCTATGCTGTAGACGTTTTTGCGGTGCCGGCATTGGCGCTTGTGCATCGTGACGGCTGGATAGCCGCCTGTGTATTGCTCGTTGTTGAGCGCATCGGCAAGGCGATAAAAAAGCCTGCGAAGAACACAATTCTTTCCTTTGCGGCTTCACAGGAGGGTGTAGGTAAAAGCTTTGCTATTCAGGAAGCCTTGGATCAGCTTGGTGCTTTTATCGGTCCCCTGCTGCTTTATGTAATAATGCTCTATAAACATGGTGATGAATACGAGGTATATAATGCAGCTTTTGCTTTTCTGACGTTGCCGGCAGTCTGTACAATTGCTTTTTTACTGTTTGCTAAAAGCCGTTTCCCGAATCCGGAAGCCTTTGAGCCGGAAGCTAAGGAGAACAAAAAGAATAGCTTTGTAGGCAGGAAAAGCTTTTATTTGTATCTTGCAGGTATCAGCTGTTTTGCTTTCGGATTTGTAGATTTTCCGCTGGTGACTATGCATTTGGCAAAAAATAAGCTTTTTGATGACAGTATTTTGCCGTTGCTTTATTCCGGTGCGATGCTTGTGGATGCGGTGGCAGCGCTTTTCTTTGGCTGGCTGTTTGACAAAATGCGCACGAAGGCATTGGTTATTTCTACTGCGATTTCCGCGTTCTTTGCTGTGTTTGCTTTTGGCGCGACTTCGCCTGCTATGATTATGCTGGGTATTGCTTTGTGGGGTGTAGGCATGGGCGCTCAGGAATCAATTATGAAGGCTGCGGTTGCCACCATGACGAGCAAGGAGCATCGTGCCAGCAGCTACGGTGCGTTCGAATTTTTCTTTGGCTTAGCGTGGTTTTTGGGCAGCTGGCTGTTGGGAGCTGTTTATGATTATTCATTGAATACCTTCATCATTGTTTCTGTTGCGGCACAGCTTATTGCTTTACCCTGTTATCTTTTAAGTGAGCGCAGCTTTGCAAGTGAAAATTGCCAATAATTTGCTTCAAACGTTACAGTAGCTTATGTATTCGTGTATACATAAAAAATTATTGAAAAAAGACTTGCGTTCTTCAAAAAGTGTGTTATAATAGCGTACATAAGTAAATAACGAGTGGATGATGTATATGGGAGAAGGCACTGCCTACCGAAGGAGCAAAACTCTCAGGTGCTTAATTTTAAGCAGGAACCGTATGCTGACACAACTCTGGAGAGTCCCTTAAATGGGCGCCGAAGGTGCAAAGATGGCTTCTGAAATTCAGAAACGTCCTTATCTCTCAGGCCAGTGGACAGAGCAAAGCTTATGTGATGGCGCTATTGCCTATCATATGTCATTGACTTTTACCGGAGTATTTTTTGTATACTCCGGTTTTTTATTTGCTTATAAATAATTAATGGGAATTTAAAGGGAGATGTTTGAATCATGTTGGAAATTTTGAATGAAATTGATGCGTTTGTCTGGGGACCGCCGCTTCTGGTACTTTTGGTTGGTACCGGTATTCTGCTGACCTTCCGTCTGAAGCTGCTGCAGGTTTTCAAGCTGCCGCAGGCTTTGGGCCTGATCTTCAGTGCTAAGAACGATGGCAGCGGTGACGTAAACAGCTTTAAAGCACTTTGCACCGCGCTTGCTGCAACCGTTGGTACCGGTAACATCGTTGGTGTTGCAACTGCAATTAAAGCAGGTGGCCCGGGCGCTTTGTTCTGGATGTGGATGGCAGCCTTCTTCGGTATGGCAACCAAATATTCCGAATGTCTGCTGGCTGTAAAATATCGTACCGTAGATGCTAACGGCAATATTTCCGGTGGCCCGATGTACTATATTGAAAATGGCTTAGGCAAAAAATACAAACCGCTGGCTGTTATGTTTGCTGTGTTCGGTGTTCTGTGCGCATACTTTGGTATCGGTACCTTTGCTCAGGTAAACTCCATTGTTGAAATTACCCAGATTTCTGCAGGTATTCCTGTTGTTTACACCGGTATTGCTCTGACTGTTGTTGTTGCTGCTGTAACCATCGGCGGTTTGAAATCTATTGCAACTGTTGCTGCAAAGGTAGTTCCTGCTATGGCTCTGCTGTACTTCCTGACTACTGTTGGTATCATGATTGTGTTTGCAGATCAGGTTCCTGCTGCAATCGCAACTGTACTGAATTCTGCTTTCACTCCGACTGCCGCTCAAGGCGGTTTCCTCGGTGCTACCGTTATGCTGGCAATGCGCAGCGGTGTTGCCCGCGGCGTATTCTCTAATGAATCCGGTTTAGGTTCTGCTCCTATTGTAGCAGCTGCTGCTAAAACCAAATGGGCTGCAGAGCAAGGCTTGGTTTCTATGACCGGTACCTTTATCGATACAATTATCATTTGTACTTTGACCGGCTTGTCCTTAGTTGTCAGTGGTGTATGGTGCGGACCTCTGAATGGTGCTGCAATGACTGAATCTGCCTTCACCATGGCGTTCCCTGCATTTGGCAGCATTCTGCTGTTGGTTGGCCTGGTACTCTTTGCTTTCACCACTATCCTTGGCTGGAACTACTACGGTGAACGTTGTGTAGAATATCTGATGGGCGTAAAGGCAATTCTGCCGTACCGCATTATTTTCATCTGCCTGATTGCCTGCGGTCCTTTCCTGAAGCTGGAAGAGATTTGGGTTTTGGCGGATATCGTTAACGGCCTGATGGCTATTCCTAACTTAATTGCGCTGATTGCTTTGTCCGGCGTAGTTGTTGCCGAAACCAAGGCTTATCAGAAGCATCTGGCTGAAGAAAAGAATAAATAAGTAAGCCTAGTATTTCATCTTTATATAGCAAAACGGCGTTGTGCGACTCTCCCCAGAGTTCCCACAGCGCCGTTTTGTTATTAAAAAAATCGATAAACATACGTCGGTTTACAGTTTTATATGTATGCGTGTATACATTGACGTAAACTCTTGATTTTAAGTTCAAGTGTGTTATAATCAGATACATAAGTAAATAATGAGTGGATGAAGTACATAGGAGAAGGCTATGCCTACCGAAGGAGCAAAACTCTCAGGTGCTTATAAAAAGCAAGAACCGTGTACAGACACAACTCTGGAGAGTCCCTTGAATGGGCGCCGAAGGTGCAAAGATGTGCGTATACACATCCTTATCTCTCAGGCCAGTGGACGGAGCAAAACAACAATGATAGCACAGCTATCAGGGCCGCTGACAAACCGGAGTATCAGATAATCATACTCCGGCTTTTTATTTACTTAGGGAACTTTGAAAATGAGAGGGGAAATCATCATGTTGGAAACATTGAATGCAATTGATTCGTTTGTCTGGGGTCCGCCGCTACTGGTGCTGCTTGTAGGTACCGGAATTATGCTGACTATTCGTTTAGGCTTGCTGCAGGTATTGAAGCTGCCGCAGGCATTGAAGCTTATCTTCTGTGCTAAGAATGAAGGTCATGGTGACGTAAACAGCTTTAAAGCATTGTGTACCGCTCTTGCTGCAACTGTTGGTACTGGTAATATTGTTGGTGTTGCTACCGCAATTAAGGCCGGTGGTCCCGGTGCTTTGTTCTGGATGTGGTTGGCTGCCTTCTTCGGTATGGCAACCAAATATGCGGAATGCCTGCTGGCTGTAAAATATCGTACTGTCGACGCTAACGGCAATATCTCCGGCGGTCCGATGTATTACATCCAAAACGGCCTCGGCAAGCAATATAAACCATTGGCAATTATGTTCTGTGTCTTCGGTATCATGTGCGCATACTTCGGCGTAGGTACCTTTGCTCAGGTAAACTCCATTGTTGAGATTACCAAAATCTCTGTTGGTATCCCGGTTATCTACACCGGTATTGCTCTTACCGTATTGGTTGCTGCTGTAACCATCGGCGGTCTGAAATCTATCTCTAATGTTTCTTCTAAGGTTGTTCCCGGCATGGCAGTAATTTACTTCTTTACTACCTTGGGCATTTTGGTTAGCTTCGCCGACCAGGTACCGGGCGCTATTGCACTGGTTATTGAAAGCGCTTTCACTACTACTGCTGCACAGGGCGGTTTCCTTGGAGCAACTGTTATGCTGGCGATGCGTAATGGTGTTGCCCGCGGCGTATTCTCTAACGAATCCGGCTTAGGCTCTGCTCCTATCGTAGCAGCTGCTGCCAAAACTCATTGGCCTGCTGAACAAGGTCTGGTTTCCATGACCGGTACCTTCATTGATACTATCATCATCTGCACCATGACCGGTTTGTCCTTGATTGTTACCGGCGTTTGGAACGGCGATCTCAACGGTGCTGCAATGACTAATGCAGCCTTCAGCTCTGCATTCCCTGCCTTTGGTACTTGGTTACTGTTGGTTGGCCTGGTGCTCTTCGCCTTCACTACTATCCTTGGCTGGAACTACTACGGCGAACGTTGCGTAGAATACCTGATGGGTGTTAAAGCAATTCTTCCGTACCGCATCGGCTTCATCATTCTTGTTGCCTGCGGCCCGTTCCTGAAACTGGAAGAAATCTGGGTTATGTCCGATATCGTTAACGGTCTGATGGCTCTGCCTAACCTGATTGCTCTGGTTGCTCTTTCCAGCGTAGTTGTTGCTGAAACTAAAGCATATCAACAACATCTCAAGGAAGAATCTGAGCTGGTTCCGGCAAAATTAGCCGAAGAAACCAATCATTAAGTTTTCCCAATTAATTTTATATAGGCAGCGGCACTGTGAGACTCTCCCCAGAGTTCCCACAGTGCCGCTTGCCTTTGCGCTTGCACAAAAGTTAGCGGTATGCTAAACTAGCCTTAGAGAGATTACTTACAATCTTTTAAATCAAATGTATCAGTAACCAACTACGTGTATATTTTTTCGGTGTGCCGGTTGGTTTGTCAGTATCAGTAGATGAAAGGAAGTGCGCAATGAGCATTATCGGTAATATTATCTGGTTTTTATTTGGCGGTATTTTAGCAGGCATTATCTGGTATATGGTAGGTCTGTTATGGTGTTTGACGATTATCGGTATTCCTGTCGGGCTGCAGTGCTTTAAGCTGGGACGCTTGAGCTTCTTCCCCTTTGGTAAGGACGTAGTTTTGAGCGGCGAAACAACCTCATTGCTGTTAAATATTTTTTGGCTAATTTTCGGTGGTATCGAGCTGGCAATTACGCATGCTGTTTTTGCTGTGATTTTGTGCTGCACGATTATCGGCATTCCCTTCGGTATGCAGCATTTTAAGCTGGCTAAGCTGGCACTGCTGCCGTTTGGAGCACAGATTACGGATAAATAAGCGTTAATTTTTAATGCAAGAGCAGTTCATGCAGGAATTTTATTCACGATTTCTTCAAAACTTTGCCCTTGCTATGTCACAGCAATATAGTATACTATGAGTGTAGCAAGAAGTTGCTACACCCTTCCCATCAAATTCATCATAAACAGCTTTCCTAAGAGAAACAGCCTGCAATATCCCCTGCAGGCTGTTTTCTCGTTTTCTAAAGCTCGTGTTGCTTTGCTGGCATTAAAATTGAACGTTTTGATTTATAAAAATAAGCCGTAAACGTGCCTGAGCGTTTATGGTTTACTTTTTTAGCATCATGGTTAACCTTACAATAAAAGAAGGTTGACTAATCTTTTTATCACGTATATAATTAGTAAGTACACGAATTTATGATGGAGGCACTGTTGTGATTAGTATAAAGAATTTGAAGCATTACTATACAGATGCTGATGGCAATGAGGTAAGGGCGCTGGACGGCGTAAGCCTGGAGATTAAGCAGGGCGAATTTGTTGCCGTTATCGGCGCTAACGGCAGCGGTAAATCTACGCTGGCACGTCATTTGAATGCTTTGCTGCTGCCGACTGACGGCACTGTGCTGGTAGATGGCATGGACACTGAAGATGAAAGCAAAATGTGGGATATCCGCCAAAAGGTGGGCATGGTGTTCCAAAATCCCGATAACCAGATAGTTGCTGCGATTGTGGAAGAGGATGTGGCCTTCGGTCCGGAAAATATCGGCGTACCGGGACCGGAAATACCGCAGCGTGTAGCAGATTCATTAGCTGCTGTAGGCATGACGGAATATGCCAAGCACGCACCGCATCTTTTGAGCGGCGGCCAGAAGCAGCGTGTGGCTATAGCAGGTATTCTGGCGCTGCAGCCGGAATGCATTGTGCTGGACGAGCCTACAGCGATGCTCGACCCGCAGGGACGCAAGGAAATCGTCGGCACTGTACGTAAGCTCAATGAAGAAAAAAAGATGACCATAGTTTATATTACGCATTACATGGTTGAGGCTCTGGCTGCTGACCGCGTAGTTGTTATGGAAAAAGGTCATATCAGATTTATGGGTACTCCGCGTGAGGTTTTCAGCAGAGTTGATGAGCTGGAGGCCTTGGGACTGGAGGCTCCGCTGGCAGCGAAGGTAGCCAGCGAGCTGCGCAAAAGCGGTGTAAAGCTGCCGCAGGATATTATTACAGATGAGGAGCTGGCGCAGGCATTATGTCAATAAAACTTTCTAATATATATCATACATATTCCAAGGGCACGCCGTTTGAACGCCTGGCGCTCAATGATGTGTCGTTGGAGATTTCCAAGGGCGAAATAGTTGCCATTATAGGACACACAGGCAGCGGCAAATCTACCTTAGTACAGCATTTAAACGGCTTGCTGAAGCCGGATAAGGGAAGCGCAAGCATTGATGACATTGATATTACTGCCAAGGGTGCAGAGGCCAAGACTGCACGCCAGCAGGTAGGCATGGTATTTCAGTATCCCGAGCATCAGCTGTTTGCGGAAACTGTTTTTGAGGATATCGCCTTCGGCCCGCGCAATAAAGGCTTTGCCGAGGATGAGGTAGAAAAGCAGGTGCGTGAGGCTATGGCCTTCGTCGGCCTGAATTATGATACCTATGCGCAGCGCTCTCCCTTTCAGCTGAGCGGCGGCCAGATGCGCCGTGTAGCTATTGCCGGCGTGGTTGCGATGAATCCTGATTATCTGGTATTGGACGAGCCTTCCGCAGGCTTGGACCCACGCAGCCGTAATGCAGTATTCAAGGAAATCATGTCGCTGCACAAGAGCCGCGGCATTGCCATTGTTTTGGTAACGCACAGCATGGAGGAGGCAGTAAAATATGCTGACCGCCTGTTGGTTATCAACACTGGCAAGGTGCTGTTCGACGGTACTCCCGCAGATATTTTCAAGCAGCATGCCGATGAGCTGGTTAAGGTTGGCGTAGATGTGCCGCAGGTTTACAAGCTGGCTGATTTACTGCGCAAAAACGGCCTGGCAGTGAAAGAGAATATTAAGGACGATATGAGCCTGGTTAAGGCGATTAAACAAGCAAAGGGGTGGAAATAATGCTGACAGATATAACCTTAGGACAATATTTCCCCGGTAACTCCTTTATCCATAAGCTTGATCCGCGTACTAAGCTGTTGGCTACCTTGATTTATATCATTGCTATTTTCTTTGCGGTAACGCCGTTGGCTTATGGTATCCTGACAGCCTTTGCTGCTGTGGTGATTCTTATCTCGAGAGTTCCCTGGATGCTGGTCTTTAAATCCTTGAAGCCTATCTGGATTATCGTTATTCTTACGATGCTGATCCATATGTTTACTGCTCCCGGCGAGCATATTGTCTTTACCTGGAAGTTTTTGAGCGTAACTGCCGAGGGTATCGACATGGGCGTAAAGATGGCTGTACGCCTGATTCTGTTGCTGCTGTTTTCTTCGGTGCTGACCTTTACGACATCGCCGATTGTATTGACAGACGGTATTGAAAATCTGCTGCGTCCGTTCAAAAAGCTGGGTGTTCCTGCGCATGAGCTGGCTATGATGATGACCATTGCTTTGCGCTTTATTCCTACATTATTGGATGAAACAGACCGCATTATGAAGGCACAGACCTCTCGCGGAGCTGATTTTGCTAGCGGTAATATTTTCCAGAGAATGAAAAATATGCTGCCTTTGCTAGTACCGCTGTTTATCAGTGCCTTCCGCCGTGCCGATGAACTGGCTGTGGCTATGGAAGCACGCTGCTATCGCGGCGGTGAAGGACGTACGCGCATGCATGAGCTGGCATATGCCGGCCGTGATTACCTGGCCTTTGCTTTGATTATTATACTGGCGGTTTGGCTCGCAGTATTGCGCTGGGGGAATGTATGCGTACAATAAAGCTGGTTGTAGCCTATGACGGCAGTGCCTATCACGGTTTTCAGAAGCAGAAGAACGTGCAGACGGTGCAAAATGTTTTGGAAGAAGCGTTGACTATGCTGTGCGGCGAAAAAGTAGTAACCGCAGGCAGTGGACGCACGGATGCCTGGGTACATGCTTTGGCACAGACAGTGACCTTTACTACGAATGGTCGCATTCCCTGTGCTAATCTGGTGCGTGCGGCGGCAAGCCTGCTGCCGGAGGATATCGTGGTTGTGAGCGCCGAGGAGATGCCGGAAGGCTTTCACGCACGCTTCAGCGCACAGTGGAAGACGTATCATTACAAGCTGCTTGTCAATGAGCACGTCAATCCTTTTATGGTGCGTTATGCCTGGCAGCTGCGTCAGCAGCTTGAGGTGAAGGCCATGAACGAAGCGGCGGAGCTGCTGCTGGGAACGCATGATTTCAGTGCCTTCCGCAGCAGCGGCAGTGTTGATACTTCGCCGATAAAAACAATTTATGCTGCCAAGTGGCAGCAGCAGGGAGAAGAGATTCTTTTCCGCATCAGCGGTGATGGCTTTTTGTATCACATGGTACGCAACATAGTCTGGTCCCTGGTACAGGTGGGAATGGGCAAGCGTACGGTACAGGATTTTGCCGCCGAGCTGACGGCACAGCGCTGTGAATTCCTGAACGAGCCTGCTCCGGCACAGGGTTTATACTTGGCGGAGGTCGGTTATCGGGAGTATCCGCAGCTTTAAGGGAAAAACTCTTGGAAAATGCTAAAATTTTAACAAAAATACTTGACTTAAACTCTTAAGTTGCGTATAATATATCTACGTGATTTTCCGCTTGATTTCACTAGCCCCGAAATACGGTGAGAAGATCGCAACGAACTGTATATTTGGAAAATATCTAGGAGGGACACAAGCGATGAAATCTTTTATGGCTAATCCGTCTAACATCGAACACAAATGGTACGTTGTTGACGCAGCTGATAAAACTCTGGGCCGCCTGGCTGCAGAGGTTGCAAAAGTCCTGCGCGGTAAACACAAACCGACCTTTACCCCGCACATGGACACCGGTGATCACGTAATCATTATCAATGCAGATAAGGTTGTTCTGACCGGCAAAAAACTGACTCACAAAATTTATTTCCGTCATTCCGGTTATCTCGGCGGCGACAGCTATGTAAAAGCTGGCGACATGCTGAAGAAAAACCCTGTAAAAATGGTAGAGCTCGCTGTTAAAGGCATGATTCCGCACAACAGCCTCGGCGCTCAAATTTTCTCCAAACTTCATGTATATGCTGGCAGCGAACATCCGCATGCAGCTCAAAAACCTGAAGTAATGGAAATCAACGTTAGATAATATCCGGGAGGGAACAAATAAATGGCAGTAGTTACTTATAACGCAACTGGTCGTCGTAAATCTTCTGTTGCTCGCGTTCGCCTGGTTCCGGGTGAAGGCAACATCGTTATCAACGACCGTGAATTGAACAAATACTTTGGTCTGAAAACCTTAGAGCTGATTGTTAACCAACCGCTCGAAGTTACCGAAACCAAAGGCAAATATGACGTACTCGTTAACGTAAACGGCGGCGGCATTTCCGGCCAAGCTGGTGCTATCCGTCACGGCATTGCTCGCGCTCTGCTGAAAGTTGACGCTGAATTCCGTCCTGCTCTGAAAAAAGCAGGCTTCCTGACTCGCGACCCGCGCGAAAAAGAACGTCGTAAATACGGCTTGAAGAAAGCTCGTAAAGCTAGCCAGTTCTCCAAACGTTAATTTTTGGTTTACTGTCAAGCACCAATCACAAACACAAATCGCACAAATTACTCCGCAACTATTGCAGTTGCGGAGTTTTTGTATTTTCTGTGTTGTTGGGGTTCTATCTGTAAAATATTTTTTTTGCTGTCATTTTGTTATCGCAATCAAAGCCGGTGAGAATAGTACAGCTTATGATGCTTTAATTTTGGTATTTCAAAGGAATTTACGGTTTATGCATACGATTTGCCTCCTTAAACACTATAATCAGATATTTTGGAATTGTGCTTTCTTCAAATGTTAATAAGTTTACATAAAAAAATGCTCGCGGTTGAAATTATATAAAAATGTAATTTTTATTTGTCAAAAACCTATGAAACATATATACTATAACAAATCGATCTATTTTCGGACTGAAATAGTATATATGTTTTGAAAGGGGTATTGTTTTGTTTACAAGTATGTTTTTTTATTTATTCATCTGCCTGTTGATTTTTGGCATTGGTGATGTGTTGGGTGTTGCAACAAAAGCAAAGGTATCTGCTGTATTTGTCAGCCTGATGCTTTTCCTTGTTGGTTTTATGACAGGTGTTCTGCCGCCGGATATTATTAAGCTTGCCGGTCTTACCGACATTGGTAAATGGTCTTTGATTTTCGTAGTATTCAGCATGGGTACCAGCCTGAATATTAAGCAGCTGATTGCTGAATGGCGCACAGTTGCAGTTGCTGTTTTATCCATGATTGTTTTGATTGCCGGCAGTGTTGTGCTGATTCCGGTAATCGGTTATCAGGAAACTATTGTCAGCATTCCTATTATCAACGGCGGTATCGTTGCTACCCAGATTATGAGCAGCGCTGCTATGGATAAAGGCTTTGCTATGGCTGCTGCTTTGGGTACTGTGCTGTACGCTGTACAAAAATTCTTTGGTACTCCTGTTGCTTCTTATTTCGGTCTGCGTGCTGCCAAGGAAGCATTGGCGGAATTCCGTCGTACCGGTGTTAATCCTTATGCACCGAAGGAAGAGGTGCATGGCGGTGCAGCTCCAGAGGAAACCTTCTTTGAAAAACACAAAAAATTCTACGGTCCTTTTGCTTCACTGACTATTGCAGCCTTATTCAGCTGGCTGGCATTTGTTATTGGTAAATATACCGGCTTGAGCGCTACTATCTGGGCTTTGATTTTAGGTGCCGTAATGGGCAGCACCGGCCTTGTTCCGCCGAAAATCCTGGATCATGCAAAATCTTCCGGTATCTTTAACGTTGGTGTATTTGCGGTAATTATTCCTTCTCTGGCAAAAATTAAAGTCAGCGATTTGCTTGTACTGAGCTTTAATACTATTATGGTATTCATCGTAGTATTTGTTGTACTCTTCCTGTTCTTCTACATCTTGCCGCTGTGGAAAATCCTGGGCAACAGAAACCTGGCTATGGGCGTAGCCGTAATGCAGCTTTTGGGCTTCCCGGCAACCTATCTGGTAGCAAACGAAATTGCGATTGCTACAGGTGAAACGGAAGAGGAAAGGCAGGTTGTCAACGATGCCATTATGCCGAAATATCTTGTAGGCGGTTTTGCTACAGTTACGACCTTCTCGGTAATTACTGCCGGTATTTTGGAGAAATTCCTGTAAGTTGGTAAAGGAGAATAGTAATGTTTAAATTTGATGCACAAAATTATCCGTATGCTTCTAAACGTAGTGTTGTTTATGCTAAAAACGGTATGGTATGCGTAGGTAATCCTACCGCTGCTTCCGCAGGTCTGCAAACCTTGCTTAAGGGCGGTAACGCAATTGATGCTGCTATTACCGTTGCAACCTGTCAGCCTGTAGTTGAGCCTACCGGTAATGGCCTGGGCAGTGACTGCTTTGCACTTATCTGGTATAAGGGTAAGCTGTATGGCATTAACGGCAGCGGTCCGGCGCCGATGGCTGCTTCTATCGCAGCTTTGAAGGAACGTGGCTTTGATAAAATTCCTCCCTATGGTGTTGAGCCGATTAACGTTCCGGGTGCTGTAGGCGCATGGATGGAAATTCATAAAAAGTTTGGCAAGCTGCCTATCAAAACTGTTATGGAGCCTTCCATCAACTATGCGGAAAACGGCTATCCTGTTTCTCCGAACATGAGCCGCCTGTGGGAAGAGGCTGACGGCTTCTATACTAAATATAAAGACAGACCGGAATTCAAAGGCTGGTTTGATACCTTTGAGCCTAACGGACATTGGCTGCAGCCGGGCGAAGTATTCAAGAATCCCGATATGGCTAAAAGCCTGCGCCTGATTGCCGAAACCTATGGCGATGCTTTCTATAAAGGTGAGCTGGCAGATAAGATTGATGCTTTTATGCAAGAACATAACGGCTTCCTGCGCAAGAGCGACCTTGAAGCCTATAAGCCGGAATGGGTTGAACCGCTGAGCGTTAACTATCGTGGCTACGATATCTGGGAGCTGCCTCCTAACGGTCATGGTATTACCGTACTTATGGCGTTGAACATTCTTAAGGGTTACAACTTTACTGAGCGCGATACCGTAGAAACAATGCATAAGCAAATCGAAGCTATGAAGCTAAGCTTTGTTGATACTAAAGAATATGTTGCCGAGCCTTCCTACATGAAGGTTACTGCCGAGCAGCTTTTGAGTGAGCGCTATGCCGCAGACCGCCGTGCTCTGATTAATGATAAAGCACTGGAGCCGGTTGTAGGCGACCCACGCTACAGTAGCACTGTTTACTTCTGCACCGCTGATGCCGAAGGTAATATGGTCAGCATGATTCAGAGCAACTATCGTGGCTTCGGCAGCGGTATCGTTGTTCCCGGTACTTCGATTTCCTTTAATGACCGTGCCGAGAACTTCTCTTTTGATGAAAACCATCCGAATGCTTTGCAGGGTGGCAAGCGTCCGTACCATACCATTATTCCTGCCTTCATGACCAAAGATGGTCAGGCTGTGAGTGCCTTTGGTATTATGGGTGGATTTATGCAGCCGCAGGCTCATGTTCAGGTTGCTATGAACATGATTGATTTCGGCCTGAATCCGCAGCAGGCGTTGGATGCGCCGAGATGGCAGTGGATTGGCGGTAAAACTGTAGAAGTGGAACAGGATACTCCTAACCACATTATCCGCCAGCTGCAGCGTATGGGCCATAATGTTGTGGTTCAGCCCGATCCGTATCATATGGGCCGCGGACAGATTATTATCCGTGATGAGGATGGCGTGCTGTGCGGTGCAACAGAAAAGCGTACAGACGGACAGATTGCCTGCTTCTGATTTAACAGCAGCTTAATAAAAAACTATTTCCCCGGTATTGCGTATTTGCGCGATATCGGGGATTTTTGCAATGCTGAAGAAGTTAAGCCTGCCGATATCTGTATTAAAAGAAGAAGCTCTTTAAATTTTGCAATATCTTTGTGAAAAACAAAAATAAAAAAAGGATTTTGGATATACTTGCAAGAATTAATAATAGTTACGAAGCTGTGTGAAGGAGTGAAAGCATATGATAGTAGGCGTAGGCTGTGATATTATTGAAATAGAACGTATTGCCCGGGCAATAAAGAGCGAATCTTTTATCCGGCGAGTGTTTACTGCTGAGGAAGCTGCCTATTGTCAAAGAAGAGGACAGCAGGCGGCAGCAAGCTTTGCAGCACGCTTTGCTGCTAAAGAAGCGGTGCTGAAAGCATTGGGAACCGGTCTGCGCGAAGGCTCGCTGCAGGAAATAGCCGTAGACAACGATGGGCTGGGCAAGCCTTTAGTACAGCTTAGCGGTCACTTTGCGATGCTGGCAAAACAGCTTGGAGTAAAAAATATACAAATCAGCTTAAGCCATAGCAGAGAACTTGCTACGGCGTATGTAATAATGGAGGATGGAAAATGAAATTAGTAGACGTACAGGAAATGAAACAGCTTGATCAACTGGCGACAGCGGAATATGCTGTACCGGGAATCTTATTGATGGATAATGCAGCGCAGGCTGTTGCCGATGCTGTTAATGATAGCTTAGACGAGCTGGATGGTGAGAGCGTAGTTGTTTTTTGCGGTGGCGGCAATAATGGCGGTGATGGCTTCGGTGCTGCCCGTTGGCTGCAAAATTACGGTGCGAGAGTGCGCGTTTTTGTCGTAGGCAAGGCGCTTGATGCTGTGACCGGTGATGCTGCGGCAGAGCTTGCAATGCTGCAAAAAACTGATACTAAGGTAGAGGCTATTGCCGGTGAGGATGACTGGGTGGTAGCTGAGCTTGCTGCTGCGAAGGCTGATATTTTGGTTGATGCTTTAGCAGGAACCGGCTTTCATGGCGAGCTTGAGGGCGATTTGCTGCGTGCCTGCAGATTACTGAATGACAGCGAAAAATATATTGTAGCAGTTGACGTACCGACAGGTGTAAATGCAGACAATGGTGCTGTTGCAGAAAATGCTGTACGTGCGGATAAAACCGTGACGATGGCTTTGTTGAAAACCGGCCTTTTGCTCTATCCCGGCCGTGAATATTGCGGTGATATTGAGCTGGCAGATATCGGTATGCCTGCAAAAATGGTAGAGGAATGTGCCAGCAAAAAATATCGTCTGACAGACGATATTGTGCGCGAGCTGCTGCCGCTGCGTAAAGCAGATGCGCATAAGGGCGATGCAGGACGTGCTGTTATCTGTGCAGGCAGCCCCGGCTTCACCGGTGCAGCTGCTTTGAGCAGCTACGCCGCAGTTAAGGCCGGTGCAGGCTTGGTAGCGCTTTATACTCCGCTCAGCAGCCGTGATGTGCTTGCAGGCAAGCTTACTGAGGTTATGGTACACGGACTGCTGGAGCGTATGCCCGGTATCCTTGGCGGCGGCGCAACAGGCGATGTAGTTAAAAATGCTAATGCTGCCGATGTACTGGCAATCGGCCCCGGCTTAGGCACAAGCGAAAGCACACAGCAGGTAGTGCGTGATATTCTGCTGCAGGTGCAGGTACCTGTTGTTATTGATGCGGACGCATTGACAGCATTACAGGGACATACGGAAATTCTGACACAGATGCAGGCAGCAAAGGTGCTGACTCCGCATCCCGGTGAGATGGCACGTCTTATCGGCAAGGAAATCAGCGAGGTTAATGCTGACCGTATCGATATTGCCGCACAATATGCTCAGGAATGGAATGCTGTGCTTGTGCTCAAGGGAGCGCCGACCGTTATTGCCTGCCCGGACGGCACTGTTTATGTAAACAGCACCGGCTCCAGTGCTTTGGCTACAGGTGGCAGCGGTGATGTGCTGACAGGTATCATTGCCGGTCTGGCAGCGCAGGAGATTACTTTGCAGGAGGCTGCTGTGTGCGGTGTTTATCTGCACGGAAAGGCTGCGGATATCAGCGGTATTGATATCGGGCTGGCAGCAGGTGAGCTGGCGCAGTTTTTGCCGGAGGCTCGCTGTGAGGTTTTGAAGGGTAATTAATGCTTTACCGGTAATTTTGTTTACAGACTTCTGTAATTAGTGTTAAAATAAATTGTTGAAGTAAAATCTTCGGTAAGAGTGTGTAAGTTTGCGAGGTGGAACTATTGCGCAAGATTTTCCTGCTGACGCTGCTGGCCTGCTGTATGCTTTTAGGCGCGGTTGCTCAGGCGGCGCAGATAACAGATGTAAAATGGGGTGTCAATAAAGCAGACGTTCTGCGTATTGTTGTTGATGTAACGGATACTGCAGGCTATGCTGTTGATATGGAAGGCGATACGCTTAATCTGACGGTGAATGCTGATAAGGGAGCGCAGGTGCCGCATAGTAAGGCTGTAAAAAGCTCTTTGGCTGATTCCTTGAAAATTGTTGATAAGGGCAGCTATACGGTGGTGCGTGTACCGCTGAAACAGCGCCTGCTGGAAAAAAGCTATAAGGCTTTCGTCTTAAAGAAGGATCCTGCAACAGGCCGTCCCTTCCGTGTAGTGCTTGATGTTACGCCGCGCCAGGCTTCCTACAGCGGTTCCGGTGCTGCAACCACCGTTGTAAGCAACAGACCGGTAGTAAGCAATCGTCCGACAAAAAATAACAGCAGTATCAAGAAAAATACCGTTATAAAAACAAGTACCGCAGCGGATAAGAAAGCGGACAAAAAGAAGAGCAGCAGTAAAAAGAAAAACGATAATAAGAAAAATACTGCAGCTGCCAAAACAGAAACAACAGTAAATAAACCGGTCAATAAATCTGATGCTGATAAGCTTGCTGTAATCAAAGGAAACGGCAGGTTCCGCACAAGCGGTGGCCTTGACGGTAAAATTATTACCTTAGATGCAGGCCATGGCGGCAGCGATCCGGGCGCTATCGGCAGTGATGGTACCAAAGAAAAAAATATCACCTTGGCTATTACAAAAATAGTTAAGGAAATTCTGGAAGATAAGGGTGCCAAGGTTTATATGACGCGTACTACCGATGTTGATGTATTCGGACCTAATGCCAGTGATGCAGAGGAACTGCAGGCACGTGTAAACGTAGGCGAAAAATATAATTCGGATATGTTCGTCAGCCTGCATATTAATTCTTCGGTCAATAAAAATGTTGGTGGGTTTTCTACATACTACTATCCGAAAACCGATAATGATTTGCGCTTAGCCAAAAATATCCAAAATAAGCTGGCTGCTAATTTTGGTGTAGATGATTTGGGTGTACGTCAGGCAAACTTTTATGTTATCAAGCGTATCAGTATGCCGGCAGTTTTAGTAGAAATGTGCTTTATCAGCAATGAAAAGGAGCTGACCTTGATGAAGGGACAATGGTTCCAGAAGAAGACAGCGCGCCTGATTGCTGAAGGCATTGAAAAATATTTTGCATAATACGGAGGCGGCAAGAATGAGAAAGCTAATTTTATTGATGCTGCTTTTGTGTGCAGTAATAGCAAGCGGTTGCAGTGAAAATGTTCCGCCGAAAGAGGATGCTAAGAATGCGGTAACTGCTGCAGTGCAGGAAAAAAAGGATATCAGCTTTATTGTTTATCGTGCAGCTTCCGATGGCAGCGAAAAGCTGTTACCGGAAAAAATTACGATGAAGGATAACGGCAAAAGTTTGCCGGAAAATGCTTTGATTGCTTTGGTGACTACTAAACCGCAGGACGCGAAGATGGATGATGTTGTACCTATCGGTACTAAGGTGCGCGGTCTGAAAATTGAGCAGGACGGCACTGCCTATGCTGATTTTACGCGCGAGCTGGCAAAGAAGGGACAAGGATCCTATGGTGAGATGATGCTTTGCTACGCTATTACCAATACCTTGACAGAGTTTCCGGAAATTAAACGGGTACAGATTCTGATAGAAGGTAAAAAGGCTATTACCTTGGGTGGTCATATGGATATTGAGGATCCGCTGACGCGTAATACGACTTTATTGTAAAAACAAAGAAGCGGTACTGGTAAGTCTGGTGCCGCTTTTTCAAATTATTGATTACTATGGCAGGTGTTTTCTTTCCTGCCAAATGTGAGGAGAGTTGGTTATGGAAATTTATTTGCAGGACAGCACTGCAACAGAAGCCTTGGGAAGACTTTTGGGCAAGCATGCAGCAAGCGGTGACGTTTTCTGCCTGAGCGGTGACCTTGGCGCAGGCAAAACGCTGCTCAGCCGCGGAGTTGCCGTAGCCTTGGGTGCTGAGGCTGAGGATGTCAACAGTCCGACCTTTGCTATCATGAATGTCTATCAGGGGCGTGAGCTGGAAATAAGGCATTTTGATTTATATCGCCTCAACCGTCCGGAGGAGCTGGAGGACATTGGCTTTGAGGAATATGCCGGAGGCGATGGTGTAACACTGATTGAATGGGCTGAGCTGTTCAAGGAGGAGCTGCCGGAGGAATATCTGCAGATTACTTTGCTGCATGATGGTGAAGGCCGTCGTGCTGTGCTGCAGGCTCAGGGTGAAAGATATGAAAAACTGCTGCGGGAGGTAGAAGAAGATGCTGACTTTGGCAATTGATACGGCCACCAAGGTGTGCACGATTGCATTATGCCGTGATAAGGAAATTTTAGCTGAATATACGATAAATATGGGGATGACACATAGTGAAGGCTTGCTGCCGCAATTAGACCAGCTGCTGCAGCGTACCGGTGTACAAAAGCAGGACATCGAGCTTTTGGCTGTCAGCATGGGCCCCGGTTCCTTTACAGGTTTGCGTATCGGTTTGGCAACTGCGGAGGCTATGGCCTACAGCTGGCAGTGCTGTCTGCACGGAGTTGATACTTTAAAGGCTATGGCTTATAATATCCAGCTTGAAGGCAGGGTGCTGTCACCGGTGCTGGATGCGCAAAAGGGCAATTTTTATCAGGCCTTATATGAATGGCGCAACGGTGAGCTTGTGGAGCTTGCACCTGTTGAGGTTGTCAGTGCGGAAAAAGCATTAGAAAGAATTGCGTTGCAGGGAACTCCTGCTTTGCTTTTGGGCGAGTGCACCAAGCTGGCGAAAAACGGTCTGCCTGATTTTATCAGCGTGGCACCCGAAGCGCTGCGTATGCCCAAGGGAAGCTCTGTAGCATTGGCTGCCTTGGCAGAATTTGATGCAGAAAACGATAAGAAAATTTTTGGCCTGGAGCCATACTATATCAGAAGATCGGAGGCTGAGGAATTGTGGGAGAAGAAGCACAAGCAACAATAAGCTTCAGAGCAATGACGGAAACAGATATTCCGGCATTGGTTGCCATAGAAGCACAATCCTTTTATGATGCCTGGAATGAAAATATGCTGCGTAATGAAATAGCCAACGAGCTGACTACCTATCTGGTAATGGAATATGCCGGCAAGCTGGTCGGTTATGCCGGCTTTTGGCTGGTGGCAGGCGAAGCGCAGATTACCCGTGTTGCTGTCGCCGATGAAGAACGCGGCCAGGGCTATGGCACGCGTCTGACGGCGGCGTTGGTCAACAAGGCTTGGGAGCTTGGCGCTACGGCTATGACGCTGGAGGTGCGCGAGGGCAATATTGCCGCGCAGAAGGTTTATCTGACCTGTGGCTTTGCCAGCGAAGGCATTCGTCCGAATTATTACGAAGACAATCATGAAAATGCAGTTATAATGTGGCTGTATAAAGAAGGAGCAGGCCATGAATAAAGAGCAGAAGGATGTATATATTTTAGGTATTGAAAGCAGCTGCGATGAAACTGCGGCTGCCGTAGTAAAGAACGGTCGTGAGGTACTGAGCAACATTATCTCCTCCCAAATCGTTATTCACCGCAAATTCGGCGGCGTTGTGCCGGAAATTGCTTCGCGTAAGCATATCGAGAATATTATGCCTGTTATTGACGAGGCTTTATCTCAGGCTGGCGTCGGCATGGAGCAGATAGATGCTGTTGCCGTTACCTACGGACCTGGTCTGGTCGGCGCGCTGCTGGTCGGTCTTTCGGCTGCCAAGGCGCTGGCCTGGGCAACGGACAAACCGTTGATAGGCGTCAACCATCTTGAAGGCCATGTATTTGCCAACTTTTTGGCAGACAGCGAGTTGAAGCCGCCGTTCATGGCTCTGGTTGTCAGCGGCGGACACACGGCATTGCTGAAGGTTACCGGCTATAACAGCTTTGAGCTTTTGGGACAGACTCGTGATGATGCGGCAGGCGAAGCCTTCGACAAGATTGCCCGTGTTATGGGATTGCCTTATCCCGGCGGTCCGGAAATAGAGCGTCTGGCATTGGGCGGCAATGACCATGCTATTGATTTTCCGGTAGCACGTCTGGATAAGCCTTACGAATTCAGCTTCAGCGGTCTGAAATCCGCCGTAATCAATTATCTGCATAACCAGCAGCAAGCAGGCCGTGAGGTGAACCGCAGCGATGTTGCGGCATCCTTCCAGCGTGCGGTTGTTGATGCATTGGTTAAGGAAGCGGTGCATGCAATGCAGCATACAGGCTACAATAAAATTGTGCTGGCCGGCGGCGTTTCTGCCAATAAAACTTTGCAAAACATACTGGCAAAGGCTATGGAGGAGATTGGTGCCCAGTTGGTGCATCCGACACCGATTTTGTGTACCGATAATGCTGTAATGATTGCCTGCCGCGGTTATTTTATGTATCAGGCCGGTAGCTTCAGTCCATTGGACTTGAACGCTAATCCATCATTGAAATTAGGCTAAACAAGTGTCTTTTATAGTGCATAAGCCTGTGGATATTGTGGATAAACGGGCAATATCCACATATAAGCGCATTAATGTTGTGGAAAAGCTTGTGGATATAGTGGATAAAATAGTGGATTAATCAGATAAAGCTGTGGAAAGGACAACAGCAGGAAGAAGAGGGGAAACATGCTGAGCAATTTAACAGCAGAACAAAGAAACAGTTTACAAGCTATGCCACAGGTACTCGGTCTGGCGGCAGATATAGCACATGCTGCTGTGACGATTTATCTGCCGGGAGAGAATAAAAAGTTTTTTAATGTTTATAAGCAGGAGCAGCCGATGACACAGGTCGGAAATGTGCGTCCTGATATGACAGGGCGACGTGTGCGGGCGGTTGAGGAGCCGCTTGTTGCGCGTGTGCTGCAGAAAAATGTGCCTGTCAACGGCAAGCGGGAGTGGGCCTTGGGTATGTTCAGCAGCCTGAAGGTTTTCCCGCTGCGCGACAGTCGTGGCCATTGCTATGGCGCTGTCAGCTTTGAAAGTGCTGCTCCTGATGATATTATTATTGCCCAGGCGCTGGAGCTTTTGTGTAATCTGCGGCAGGATGTCAGCAATAACAGCAATTATCGGCGACTGCTGCCTTCTGACGGCATTATGGTAGTAGATGCCAACAGAGTGATTGTTGCTGCCAACAATCGTGCGCGTCATATGTTTGATGTTATGGATATTTCTCATCTTGTCGGCTGCCGTACCAATGATGTTGCTATAAACTGGCCGTTGGTCGGTATGGTTATGGAAACAGGCACGGCGGAAAGCAAGGAATTTACGATGCATGGCATTTTGCTTTCCATACGTATTCTGCCGGTAATTCCCAGGCCTAAGGCCGGTTGTGCTATTGTCATTTTGCAAGATATTACCGAGCTGCGCAAAAAGGATGAGGAGCTGCTGATAAAATCTGTGGTAATTAAAGAGATTCATCACCGTGTAAAGAACAATTTGCAGACCATCGCCAGTCTGTTGCGCCTGCAGGAGCGTCGCGCGCAGTGTGAAGAAACCAAAATAGTTTTGCGTGACTGTGTTAACAGGGTCAACAGTATCGCTATTGTGCATGAGTATCTTTCGCAGCAGGATACCGGTCTGATAGATGTCGGTAAGGTGGCCAAGGGAATTTATCAGGCAATTATCAGCAGTATGCTGCATCCGGAATTTATCCTGCATGCCGATTTTAAAGCAGATCCTGTACAGCTGCCGTCTGATAAGGCAACAAGCATCGCTTTGATTCTCAACGAATTATTGCAGAATACTATAGAACATGCTTACGAAGGGCGGATGAGCGGCAGCCTTAAGGTGCGCTTTGCGGAAGAAAGCAAGCGTTATGTTTTGTCAATTGCCGATGACGGTGTAGGTCTTCCGGAAGGATTTTCTTTAAACAGCAGCCGTCAAAGCTTAGGATTGAAAATTATCAAGACTATGGCGGAAGCAGACCTGCAGGGAAGCTTTAGCTTGACGAATCGTGATGATGGCGGTACACTTGCTTTAGTAACAATTCCAAAGGGGGGATTGGAAGATGTTAAATAAACTGAGAATATTATTGGCAGATGACGAAGCTATTTTGCGTCTTGATTTACGCGAAATGCTGGCAGATGCCGGTCATGACATAGTAGGCGAGGCAGCCAACGGACAGGAGGCAGTAAAGCTTGCTGCGGAATTGAAGCCTGATTTTATTATTATGGATGTTAAAATGCCGATTATGGACGGCATTACGGCAGCAAAAATTATTGCTGCCGATAATATTGCGCCGGTATTGCTGCTTACAGCTTACAGTCAGCAGGATATTGTTGAGCAGGCATCGGATGCAGGCGTTATCGCTTATCTGGTTAAGCCTGTACGTGAGGAACAGCTTTTCCCGGCGATGGAGATTGCGGCCAAACGCTTTCAGGAAATGCATAAGCTTAACTTGGAGCTTGATAAGCTGAAGGAAAGCCTGGAGAACCGTAAGCTGTTGGATCGTGCCAAGGGTATTCTGATGGCAGCGCACGGAATGACGGAGCAGGAAGCATACCGTAAGATGCAGCAGTTCAGTATGGCTAAACGTATCAGCTTAAAGGAGCTGGCGGAAAGCATTATTGCAGCTGCGGCCAAAAGATAACAATAAGCTGAAAGGGCAGTGTGAACTGCTCTTTTTTTGTGCCCAAGCAAAAATTTGGGCCTGCGAAGCAAAAAAACAAGGCGCTGAAGCGGAATTTTGAGGGCATGAAGCAGAAAATGCGACAAATTTGTAAAAAACAGTGAAAAAGTACTTGCAATTTTTCCTAATATGGATATAATAAGAATTGTGGTTAGCACTCAGAGTAAATGAGTGCTAATAACCAAGAAGCAAATTACTCTCACGTAAGTAAGAATACTCGAAAGGGGTTATAAAAATGTTAAAACCATTAGCTGATCACGTAATTGTAGAGGTTGTAGAAGTAGAAGAAAAAACTGCCAGCGGCATTTTCCTGCCGGATACTGCAGTAAAAGAAAAACCGCAACAGGGCAAGGTTCTGGCTGTAGGCAGAGGCAAATACAGCGACAACGGCACTCTGATTAAACCCGAAGTAAATGTTGGCGACGAAGTTATCTTCGCAAAATATAGCGGAACTCCTGTAAAACATCAAGGTAAGGATTACCTGATTCTCAGCGAACGCGATATCTTAGCAACTATCGAGAAATAATTTTTTGGTGTCGTATAAAGCACCATCTGCGTCGTCGGTGGCGCTGCACAAAGCAAAAAATCAATATTTAGTGTAATAAAAATGTAACTGAAGGAGCGATATAAAATGGCTAAACAAATCCTGTTTAATGAAGAAGCTCGTCGTAGCCTGGAGCGTGGCGTAAATGCTCTGGCTGACGCTGTAAAAGTAACCCTCGGTCCTAAAGGCCGTAACGTTGTTCTGGAAAAGAAATTCGGCGCACCGACCATCACCAATGACGGTGTAACCATTGCCCGCGACATCGAACTGGAAGATCCGTTTGAAAACATGGGCGCACAGCTGGTTAAAGAAGTATCCATCAAAACCAACGATGTTGCCGGCGACGGCACCACCACTGCTACCGTTCTGGCACAGGCTATGATTAACGAAGGCATGCGCAACGTTGCTGCCGGCGCTAACCCGATGGTTCTGAAAAAAGGTATCAAAAAAGCAGTTGACGTACTGGTTGACGAACTGAAAAATGTTTCCCAAAAGGTTGAAACCAAGGCTGCAAAAGCACAAGTTGCTTCCATCTCCGCAGCTGACGATGAAATCGGTAACCTGATTGCCGACGCTATGGAAAAAGTTGGCGACGACGGTGTTATCACTGTTGAAGAATCCAAGACCATGGAAACTCATCTGGAAACTGTTGAAGGTATGCAGTTCGACCGTGGCTACATTTCCCCGTATATGGCAACCGATGCTGATAAAATGGAAGCTGTACTGAGCAATCCGTATGTATTCATTACTGATAGGAAAATCACCATGATTGCCGACATTATGCCGGTTCTGGAAAAAGTTGTTCAAAACGGCGGCGAACTCTTAATCATCGCTGAAGATGTTGAAGGCGAAGCACTGGCAACCCTGGTTGTTAACAAACTGCGTGGCACCTTCAAGGCTGTTGCTGTTAAGGCTCCTGGCTTCGGCGACCGTCGTAAAGCAATGCTGCAGGATATCGCTACTCTGACCGGTGCAACCGTTATCAGTGAAGAAGTTGGCCGTAAACTGGACAGCGCAAGCATGGCAGACCTTGGCCGCGCAGGTCAGGTTCGTGTAACCAAAGAATTGACTACTATCGTTGATGGCCTGGGTGATAAAGATGCTATTGCTGCACGTGTTGCTCAAATCCGTGCACAAATTCCGGAAACCACTTCTGATTTCGATAAAGAAAAACTGCAAGAACGTCTGGCTAAACTGGCCGGTGGCGTAGCTGTTATCAAAGTCGGCGCTGCTACCGAAGTTGAGCTGAAAGATAAAAAACTGCGCATTGAAGATGCTCTGAACGCTACCCGCGCTGCTGTTGCTGAAGGCATTGTTGCCGGCGGCGGTACTGCTCTGCTGCAAGTACAGCCTGCTCTGGCAAAAATCAAAGCTACCGGCGATGAGAAGACCGGCGTAGAAATCGTTAAACGCGCTATTGAAGAGCCTGTTCGTCAAATCGCTTACAACGCTGGCCTGGAAGGCGCTGTTATCGTTGATACCATTAAACGCAGCCGCAAAGGATATGGCTTCAACGCTCTGACCGAAGAGTATGTTGACATGATCGAAGCAGGTATCGTTGACCCGACTAAGGTTACCAGAAGCGCACTGCAAAATGCTGCAAGCATCGCTTCTATGGTTCTGACCACTGAATCCATCGTAGCTGACAAACCTGCTAAGGAAGGCGCTGCTATGCCGGCAATGCCTCCGATGGGCGGCGGCATGCCCGGTATGATGTAAGCTGCAGACCGGATGTCAAAACTGTATAATATAGCTTGAGTAGGCTATAGATAGCACACCCTGTTACTGATTTGGTAGCAGGGTGTGCTTTTTTGTTACATAAAAGCTGCAGTAAAAAATTTTACTGGCATTAGTGTATTCTAATTATGTCTTTTTGCTGGCAAATATGCTATAATAATTTCATTCTATAGACAGAAGGAGCTGTTGATAATGGGTGAAGCTGCAGCCGAAAAAGATTTTTACTGGAAGCTGTTTAAATCGACCTTTATAATTAGTGCCTTTACTATCGGCGGTGGTTTTGTAATCATTCCGCTGTTGAAGGCCAAATTTGTTGATGAGTATAAATGGATGGATGATAAGGAAGCACTGAACCTTGTGGCGATTGCGCAGTCTGCGCCGGGTGTTGTGGCAGCCAATGCGGCAATCAGCATGGGCTACAAGCTTGGCGGTATCCGCGGTACGCTTACTGCTTTGCTGGCAACTATTCTGCCGCCGCTGATTACCCTGAGCGCTATTTCCTACGCTTATGATGCCTTTGCACATAACCAGTACATTCAGCTTGTTTTGAAGGGCATGCAGTGCGGCGCGACGGCTATTATCATCAATGTAGCGATTGACCTGCTCAAAAAGGAGCTGAAGAAAAAATTGGCACTGCCGCTTTTGATTATTGTCGGTACCTTCATTGCCAATTATTTCTTTAATGTAAATCTGATGTATGCAGTAATTGTGGATGCTGTTATCGGCTTCTTCCTGCTGCGTGACAAAAAGTACGCGTAAGGAGGTAGCGAGATGTATATTTATTGGGAGCTTTTCTGGAGCTTTGTCAAGGTTGGTGCCTTTTGCGTCGGTGGCGGTTATGCTTCTATGCCGTTGATTCAGGCGGAGGTTATTGAAAATCATGCATGGATGACTATGCCGCAGTTTATTGATATTTTTACGATTTCGCAGATGACACCGGGTCCTATCGGTATCAATGCAGCGACGTTCGTAGGTACAAAGGTTGCAGGCTTGCCCGGTGCTATTGCTGCAACTGTGGGTTTTGTTTTTCCGTCGGTGTTCATTGTACTGGCACTCGCAAAATTATTCTTTAAATATGGCGATATCGGTCCGATTCGCGGTATTCTGAACGGCCTGCGTCCTGCGGTTGTGGCACTCATCTGCTCTGCCGGATTGAGCTTTGTAATGCTGGCGCTGTGGAATACTGAAACACTGCCGAAGGATTTTACCAAGGTGGATTTGCTTGGCTGTATCGTGCTGCCGATTTCCCTGTGGTGTATCCGTCATAAGGTAAGCGTTATCCGTACACTGTGCATGAGCGGTGTTTTGGGCTTGATTTTGGGTATAGCCGGTATCCGCTGATATTTGCTTTAGTAGCGCGCTGCGCTGAGAGCTTCGGCTTGCGGCATGGCGTGCTTTTTGTTACACTCATGTTAACTTAAGTAAATTAACGGTTGACGCATACGAAATTCTGCTATATAATAGATACAGTTAACCAATGAAGTGCATCGGTTAACTACTAAGGTTAGGGATGTGAATTACAATGCAAAAAATTATTGCACTGGCCGATAAGGTTTTAAACGGTCAGGATATTACTAAAGAAGAAGCTGAATTTTTGATTAACGTGAGCGATGATGACACCATGCTGCTTTTGGCCATGGCTGACAAGATTCGCCAAAAATATGCCGGCGATGCTGTTGACTGCTGTGCAATCATCAACGGCCGCAGCGGTAAATGCAGCGAGAACTGCAAGTTCTGCGCACAATCTGCACATTATCATACCGGTGTTAAGGAATATGGTCTGCTGAGCGAAGAGGAAATCTTTAATGCAGCTAAAAAAGCTAAGGAAGCAGGCGCTGTACGCTTCTCCATCGTTACCAGCGGTCGCGGACAGAGCAAGGCCGATGACTTTGAAAATATCTGCCGTACCCTGAAACGTATTAAAGAAGAACTGCATATTGAAGTTTGCGCTTCTTTGGGCATTTTGACTGTAGAGCAGGCAAAAGAGCTGCGCAAAGCCGGTGTAACCCGCTATCATTCCAATCTGGAAACCGCAGGCAGCAATTTCCCGAATATCTGCAGCACTCATACCTATGCTGATAAATTTGTTACCATCAAAAATGCACAGGCTGCCGGCCTGCGCGTTTGCAGCGGTGGCATTTTAGGACTTGGCGAAACACGTGAGCAGCGTGTAGAATGGGCCTTCACTCTGAAGGAGCTTGGTATTGACAGTGTACCTCTGAATATGCTGACTCCGATTCCTGGCACTCCGTTTGAAAACAACAAACCGCTGCCGCCGCTGGAAATTCTGCGTGCGTTCGCTGTTTTCCGTTTTGTTCTGCCGAAGGCACAAATCCGTACCGCAGGCGGTCGCGAAGTAAACCTGCGTGACCTGCAGGCACTGGCACTCAATGGCGGTGCAAGCGGCATTATGATCGGCGGTTATCTGACTACTGCCGGCCGCGGTACTGACCGCGATATGCAGATGCTCAAGGATCTTGACCGTCCGCGCAGCATGCCGAATCTTGATTAATTAGTTTTCCATGAATTTTTAATACAAATCTTACACCTTAAAATCTCAAAAAGATAAGCAGACTGGAGTTGCGACCAGTCTGCTTATTTTTTTATGCGTGCGTGATAACGCATTTATTTGTTTACGCACTGCCCTCTACGGCAAATTTTATGATATAATATAATTTACTAATGACTTTCAAGAGGTGAAGCAAAATGCAGTCACACTTTCTTATTATTACCGGTATGTCCGGTGCAGGCAAAACGCAGGTTGTGCGTACCCTGGAGGATTTAAATTTCTTTTGCATTGACAATTTGCCGGCAACCTTGATTCCTAAGTTTGCGGAGCTGTGCCGTCAGACCTCGGAAGAAAAAGTAGCTCTTGTTGTTGATATCCGTGGCGGACGCTTTTTTGATAAGCTGCTGCAGGTTTTGGATGAGATGGAGGCCAGCGGCCAAAAATATGAGCTGCTGTTTTTGGATGCTTCCGATGCGACACTGGTGCGCCGTTACAAGGAAACGCGTCGTCGTCATCCATTGGGTGAGCGCAATACCTTGCTGAAGAATATTACCTGTGAGCGTGAATTGCTTGATCCGCTGCGCGAAAAGGCTACGCATATTATTGATACCTCGACGCTGACAACGGCACAGCTGAAGGCTAAGGTAACGGAAATGTTTGGCGAGGGCTCTTCTAAAGAGCGTATGGGCATTGTTGTGCGTTCGTTCGGCTTCAAGCATGGCCTGCCGCTGGACAGTGACTTGGTGCTTGATGTACGCTTTTTGCCGAATCCGTTTTATGTGGAGGAGCTGCGCAATATGACTGGCAACGACCGCCCGGTAGCGGATTTTATCTGCCGCTATCCGCAGACCTTCCAGTATCTTAAGCTGGAGGAGCAGCTGCTTGATTTTCTTGTACCGCAATATATTAACGAAGGCAAGGCACAGCTTGTTATCAGCGTAGGCTGCACAGGCGGACAGCACCGCAGCGTTTTTATTGCCAATAAATTGTACGAATATCTGCGTGAAAAGGGTTACAGCGTTGATGTGACGCATCGTGATATTCCTCACAGAAAGTAAGGGAGGAGCCTAATGGGTTGGATTAGTTGGCTGTGTCCCGGCATTAATTTGAAGCGCTGGCTGCTGCTTTTTGCGGTAGGTGTACTTTTATGTGCTTTGGGACTGGCTTTGTTTTTTAATTATCAGCTGATGGGCAAGGCAGAAGAACTGCTCTTCCAGATGACCTATCTGACAACAGGACGCTATTCAAACGGCTTGATTATGACGATGGGCGTGGGCTTTCTTATTGTAGGCTTTGCTATTATGGTGTACGGAACACGCCGCTTAATCAGTTCGGTAGTATCTGTTGTAGTGCCCGACAAAAACGGTTCATTGATGGAAACGATTTTTATGCAGCGCAAGCTGACACGCGGACCTGCTATCACCGTTGTCGGCGGAGGTACCGGTTTGTCGACGCTTTTGCGCGGCATGAAGTATATCACTAATAACTGTACGGCCGTAGTAACAACTGCTGATGACGGCGGTTCTTCCGGACGTCTGCGCAAGGAGCTGGGTATTATTCCTCCCGGTGATTTGCGTAACTGCCTGACGGCTCTTGCTGACCGTGAGCCGCTAATGGAACGCTTGATGCAGTATCGCTTTCAGGGCGATTCCCCGCTTGCAGGCCATTGCTTCGGCAATTTGTTTATTGCGGCGATGGCACAGGCCGAGGGCGGCATGGAGGCCGGACTCAATGCTACGAGCCAGATTCTTAAGGTGCGCGGCAGGGTTATTCCGTCTACGCTGGAGGATATCCGCCTGCAGGCACGGATGACTGACGGCAGCATTGTGACAGGCGAATCCGAGATTCCCAAGGTGCGCAAGCATATTAAGAAGATGATGATGCTGCCGGCGGATGCACAGGCGGCAAACGGAGCTATCGATGCAATTTTAAACGCCGATGTGCTTATTTTCGGACCTGGCAGCCTGTATACCAGTGTTATTCCTAATCTTTTGGTAGAAGGAATCCGTGATGCTGTTGTACGGTCCAACGCTATCAAAATCTATATCTGCAATGTTATGACACAGCCTGGCGAAACTGACGGCTATGGTGCTTATGACCATGTGCAGGCGTTGGTTGACCATGTCGGTACACAGTTTTTGGATTACGCTATTGTCAATTCCCAGGATGTTACTTCGGAGCAGCTGCGTCAGTATGATGCTGAAGGATCGCGTCCTATTACGCCAGATATTGATAAAATCCGCAGTCTGGGAATTACGGTTGTACCGGCGCGTCTGATAAGCAAGGATGATTTGGTGCGCCATGATCCGCGTAAATTAGCGCGTGTACTTATTGCTTTGATTTATCGTCTGCGTCTTTTTGGGCGCGGTATGCAGTTCTTTGATTACTTCTTTATGCGTGCAGGCATGAAGAAGCTGTGCAAACAAAAATAAAACCAGATACAGGCTGAGAAGGGAGGAGTCTGATTGTCTTTTTCCAATGATGTAAAAAATGAATTATCTCGTATAGAAACTAACGATGCGACCGGTGACAAAGCAGAGCTGCTCGGTCTTTTGCGTATGAGCGGTGCAATTGTTATCCGCGGTATGAATATAGGCATTCACTTTTCTACTGAAAATGCTGCGTTGGCCAGACGTGTACTGCAGCTGCTGAAGAGCAATTATCAAGTGCAGACGGAGGTAGTTATTACCCGTTCACGCCGTTTGAAGAAGAATAACCGTTATCAGGTACATGTAGTGCCGGCGCCGCAGGTAAGCAAGGCGCTGAACGAGCTGCAGCTCTTAAGTGTAGAGGGCGATTTAAAAAATCCGCTGCTTTCGCATCACGAAGGCAAGCGCACCTTTTTGCGCGGAGCTTTTTTGGGTGGCGGCAGTATCAGCCGTCCGGCCAGCGATTACCATCTGGAGATGGTTACCGGCAACGAGGATTTTGCACAGACGATTATTAAGGTTATGCAGAGCTTTTCTTTGAAGGCCAAGCTGACCGACAGAAAAAACGAGTATATTGTTTATCTGAAGGATGGCGAAAGCATTATCAGCTTTTTGAGCGTTATCGGTGCGCATAATGCGATGATGGAGCTGGAAAATGTCCGCATTGTCAAAGAAATGCGCAACAATGTCAATAGAGCGGTAAATTGTGAAACTGCGAACCTGAACAAGGTGGTTAAGGCTGCCGTGCGTCAGGTAAGCTGTATCCATTATATTGATGAGCATATGGGGCTGAGCGAGCTGCCTCAGGGATTGCAGGATACGGCGCGTCTGCGTCTGCAGTATCCGGATGTATCGTTAAATGATTTGGTGGAATACTCCGGTGGCCTGGGTAAATCCGGCATCAATCACCGTTTGAAGAAGCTGCAGGATATTGCAGTAGGTTTAGGTATGGAATTGGAGAAAGCAGATAAATGATTAAGAAAGTATGCTTAGTATTCCTGACGCTGGTTGTCGTACTTTTGGCGGCTGCAGGTGTTGCATGGAAGCTTAACGGCGAGCGTTGGCAGCAGGAATATGCGGCCTTTAGGAAAACCGGTGCACCGGTACTGATGTATCACGCTGTCGGTCCGGAAGAAGGAGCAGATTGGCCTAGAACGCTGATTATGAAGCCGGAGCTGTTTGAAGCGCATTTGAAGTACCTGAAGGAGCAGGGCTACACGATTGTGACGGTAGCAGAGCTGGCAGAGCGTCTGCAGCAGGGAAAAAGTGTAGATAAGTATGTTGCCTTGAGCTTTGATGATGGCTATAAGAATAATCACAGTGTAGTGCTGCCGTTATTGCAGAAATATGATGCCAAAGGTTCTTTCTTTGTCATCAATAGGGACATCGGCGATGAGCTGCATATGAATGAGCAGGAAATCAAGGAGCTTATTGCTGCCGGTATGGAGCTTGGTTCGCATACCTACAGCCATAATCCGTTGGCTGCTATCGATGAAAAATATTTGGTGTGGGAAACGGATACGTCACGTTATTGGCTTAAGAAAAAATTTGACGGCTATATCGTACGTACTCTGGCTTATCCTAACGGCAGCTATAACGATAGGGTTATTGATGCAGCAAAAAAATACGGTTTTTACAGGGCGCTGACTGGTCATGTAGGTGTCAATACAGCGGCTACGTATCAAAAGGCACCTTTCGAAATGTATCGCGTAACCGTTGCTGATGACGGTAACGGACTTGAAGGCTTCAAGAAACGCTTGGAGCAGGCATATTTCTTCGGCTTTTTGCAGACCAAGGGCATTGATATCAATATTGTGCGCGATATATTTGTGCGCTAAGTAAAATTTAGGGAGACGGTTGTCTCCCTTTTCTTTTGCAAGTAATGTTAACCGTGAAAATAAAATAGGTTGACAATAAATAAAAACTGGCGTATCCTATAAACTATGAACTGTAACAGAGGTTACAGAAGCTTTGGAGGCGTAAAATATGCATTTGAGTACGAAGGAACTGATTTTATGCGCATTGTTTATTGCGCTTATTACTGTGGGAACATTTATTAAAATTCCGGTAGGCACCGATGTCTATACACTGCAGTTTTTGTTTACTTTATTGGCCGGGTTGCTGCTCGGACCGCGTTTGGGTGCGATTGCCGTCGGCACTTATGTTGTCATGGGTCTGGTCGGCATTCCTGTTTTTGCATCAGGCGGCGGCCCGGGATATATAGCGCAGCCGACCTTCGGTTATCTTCTGGGATTTATCGTGCAGGCATGGGTAAACGGTGCCTGGGCGCGCAAGGCTAAACAAATCAATTTTCGTAGCCTGTTGGAAGCAAATCTTGTTGGTATGGTAATTGTTTATTTGTTTGGACTCGTGTGGTTCTATGTAGTATCCAATTATATAATCAATGCACCGATTTCTGTGTGGGCGGTTATCTGGTACTGCGGTATTCTGCAGGTTATTCCTGATGTTGTGCTCTGCATTGGTGCGGCGATGCTGGGTGTGCGCGGTTATAAGGCCGGCATCTGGCTGAAGGCATAAAAAAGCAGTCCTTGCAATCTTATAAAAAGGTTGCGGGACTGCTTTTCGCTTTTAATATGCTTTTAGAAGGCCTTCTGCAGGAAGCCATCTAGGGAAGATTCGTTCATGCTGCCAACGATGCGTGCAATTATATGTCCGTCGGCGCTGATGATGTAGGACGCCGGAATAGCGTCAATGCCGTAGGCTCGTCCGAGTTCCTGATGATCGCCGTAGGCTGCGGGGAAGGTGTAGCCCTTGCTTTGGATGAAACGAGCAGGATCCTGTTCGTTATCATCTACGCTGAGAATAACAAAATGCATTCTGTCCTTATATTCGGCGTATTTCTTTTCAATATGAGGCAGCTCGCCGACACAGGGAGGGCACCAGGTCGCCCAGAAATTGATAAAGACAGGCTTGCCCTTTAAGTCACTCAGGCGCATGGTTTTGCCGCTGCCTAACTCTTTGTAGCTGAAATCGGGTGCGACTTCGGCAGCCGAGGCAGCAGCGGTGTTCATCTGCGGTTTGCTGTCGGCAGTTTTATCGGAGAAGGGGCAGCTGCAGCCTGCGGTAAATAATAGCAGTGCAGTCATTGATAAGGTTAGCAGAAATTTTTTCATGTTGACCTCCTTATAAGAATAAGAGAAAATGGTGTGTATAAATTAAAACTTTTTGCCGAGAGAAATTGCCTTTACCGGACAGACCTTGCGGCATTCACCGCAGGCAATGCATTCGCTGTCGCCTACATGACGGCAATCCATTTTGCAATGTTCCATACAACGGTCGCAGTTGATGCACTTTACGGTATTTACCTTCATGCCAAAGAGGGAGATTTTATTAAATAGTCCGTAAATAGCGCCTAAAGGGCAGACGAAGCGGCAGAAGGGTCGATAGATGAAGATGGCTGCCAGCACAGTAAGGCACAGCAGTGTCAGCTTCCAGATAAACAGCTGGCCCAAAAGCTCACGAATCTGCGGCTTGAAAAATGCCAGGGGCAGAGCAGCCTCCAAAGTACCTGCGGGGCAGATAAATTTACAGAAGGCCGGTACGCCGCTGCCGGTGAACTGATAAAATGCTAGGGGCAGCAGCAGGAGAAAAACCAAAGCAATAAAATATTTCAGATAGCTGAGCAGATAGGTAAAGCGGTTGCGCTGCAGCTTAGGCGTAGAAATTTTGTAGAGTAATTCCTGCACGAGGCCGAAGGGACAGCCCCAGCCGCAGATAAGACGCGCAAAGATTAACGCAAAGAGCAGAATGAAGCCCAGCACATAGAAGGGAATGCGCAAAAATACACCGCTGAGCGAGCTTTGCAGCGAACCAAGCGGGCAGGCGCCCAAGGCTCCGGGGCAGGAATAGCAGTTTAACCCCGGCAGGCAGATATTTTTGCTGCTGCCTTTCCAGATATTGCCATCGGTAAAGCCTGAAAGATTGCCGTTATATAGGAGGGCGGTGCAAATCTGTATAAGCTTACGTTTAACCAATGCCGATACACTCCAGACAAATTGTTGCTGCCTTGCGCCAGACGGCAAGATATTCTCTGTTGCAGATACCATATGTCAGCATGGCGGCAGCGCTCAGAAGGATTAAAATACGTGTTATTTTCATAGCAAGCAGACCTCCTATATAATTACTAAGAATATTCTAGCATATACAATGAAATTTTACTATGAATGCATGACTATACATTATTGAGGTTGGGTAGCAAATAGCAAAAAAATAATATTAAATTATTTCTATCCGCGTGTTGCAATGATTTTCTGACTGGTGTTGTATGGATAAAAGTGTATGAACAGGATATAATAAAACAGCTAATGCAATGGAAGAATATAGGTCGCGAAATAGTATTTGTAAATGAGCAATTTAAAAAAATCCTTGCAAAATAGGCAAAAACAAGGTAAAATAAAACAAGTAATAATATATTTTTTTGGAGGTAATCGTTATGCGTAAACACATCAAAACTGTTAATAAAGCAATGCTGAACAAAACTCTGCGTACCGGTGGCTGCGGCGAGTGCCCGGCTTCCTGCCAATCCGCTTGCAAAACTTCCTGCACCGTTGGCAACCAGGTTTGCGAACACTGCAAATAATATCTGAGCTTAATGCAGCTCCCTGTCTGGTGCAGGGGGCTGTTTTACTATCTATGCAAAAAGAAAGGTTGGAATACATGCTGATACATAAAATGCGTCTTGATGATAATATGGCTGTGCTGGATATCAACAGCGGTGCCGTTCATCTTGTAGACGATGTTATTTACGATTTACTCGATTATTATGATGGCAGCAACGATACTGAGGCTATGGCTGCTTTGAAGGATAAATACAGCGAAGAGGATTTGCGCGATGCATTGGAAGAAATGCACGGCCTGCAGGATGAAGGCCTGCTTTTCAGCCCTTCCTTTGATGTGCCGCCGACCTTTGCGGAAAAGCCTATTGTCAAATCCCTGTGCCTGCTTGTAACTCATGACTGCAATCTGCGTTGCGGTTACTGTTTTGCTGACACCGGTTCTTTTGGTGGCTGCCGTCAGCTCATGAGCAAGGAAACTGCGGAAAAGGCTATCGAGTTTGCTATTGAAGGCAGCAAGAAGCGCCATAACCTGGAGCTGGATATGTTCGGCGGTGAACCGCTGATGAACTGGCCTGTTGTGGTACATATTACCGAATATGTACGCCGTCGCGAAAAAGAAACCGGCAAGAATATTAAACTGACTTTGACAACCAACGGTACTCTTTTGAATGATGATAATATCAAATTCCTCAATGATAATCGTGTTATGTTGGTTCTGAGCCTGGATGGCAAGAAGGAAACTCATGATGCTATGCGTCCGTTCCCGAATAAAGCCGGCAGCTATGATGCAGCTGTACGCGGCTTTAAGAAGGTAATTGACAGCCGTGAGGGCAAAAACTACTATCTGCGCGGAACCTATACCCATTTCAGCACCCATTTCTGTGAGGATGTGCTGGATATGACCAAGGTGGGCAAGGAAATTTCCGTAGAGCCCGTAGTAGGTATTGATGAGCCCTGGGTACTGACAGAGGAAGATTTGCCGGTTATTTTCGATGAATATGATAAGCTGGCACGTGCATATCTGGAGCGTCGTCGTGATGGTAATCCCTTTGACTTCTTCCATTTTAACGTAGCACTTGATAATGGTCCGTGTGTTGCTAAGCGTCTGGCAGGCTGTGGCGCCGGTCATGAATACTATTGCATTACCGCTGATGGTGATATTTATCCGTGCCATCAGTTTGTAGGCCGCGAACAATATAAGATGGGCACCTTGGATACCGGTATTGTTACACCTGAAATGGTGCAGAAGTTCCGTCATACCCATGTTCTTACTAAGCCGGAGTGCAGCAAATGCTGGGCACGCTTCTTCTGCAGCGGCGGTTGCCACGCCAATGCGGATTTAATTAACGGCGATATTACCAAGCCGTATGAGTATGGCTGTCGTCTGCAAAAGAAACGTCTGGAGAATGCTATCATTGTTCAGGCTGTTCTGTCTGCCGAAGCACAGGAAGGCGAGGACCTGCGTCCGCATATCAACAACTTCACTTACGAAAAATAATAGCTTTTTATTAGTGCGCTCTGCGAAAGCAGAGCGCATTTTTACGTTTTCGTCGATAATAGTGAAAAATGCCGGAAAAAACAAGCAGGAAATTTGCTGCTGAGAAAGAAAAAAAATCTCGAAAATTTTTCGGGAGAAAGTGATTTTTTTACGCAAAATTTGCCGTTTTTCGGTAGAAAATCTAACTTTTTCTGAACTTTTTTCAAGAAATTTTGATGCCGAAAAAGGCGATAATCAAGCATGGTTGTTTTTCCACGAATCCTAGTGTTTCATGAAAAAATGTTAAAAAAGTAACAAAAAAGGTGTTGACATAATGCAGGTCACATGGTATTATATACAAGTCGACGCGATACGGCAACAAAACAAAAGCCAAAATCGCTAGGCACTGAACCTTGAAAACTGAACATAAACCTAGAAAAAAGCGAATGTGCGGGTCGAGCGTGAAAACGCAAGACCAAGTCAAATAACTTCTTTTTTAAATAATAAGAGCTAGATTAGTTCTTCAATAAACTTTATTGGAGAGTTTGATCCTGGCTCAGGACGAACGCTGGCGGCATGCCTAACACATGCAAGTCGAACGGAGATTACTTCGGTAATCTTAGTGGCGAACGGGTGAGTAACGCGTGGGCAACCTGCCCTCTAGATGGGGACAACATCCCGAAAGGGGTGCTAATACCGAATGTGACAGCAATCTCGCATGAGGATGCTGTGAAAGATGGCCTCTATTTATAAGCTATCGCTAGAGGATGGGCCTGCGTCTGATTAGCTAGTTGGTGGGGTAACGGCCTACCAAGGCGATGATCAGTAGCCGGTCTGAGAGGATGAACGGCCACATTGGGACTGAGACACGGCCCAGACTCCTACGGGAGGCAGCAGT